>R18__coassemble_1218_pt1 | contig 59649 bp, 48 predicted proteins | sample R18__metabat2_high_PE_016 | metagenome-assembled genome bin R18
ATGCTGTACAGTCAGAGAACATTTCACAATAGCAACCCCACGCCAAGGTGGTTGCAGGCAATGCCGGAGCGGATGTCAATGCCGTGCCGGCGAACATTCCATAATAGCAAAAAGGGTCCAATTCCTCTGCAGGCAATGCGGGAGCGGTCTCCAATGCTGTGCTGGAGAACATTCCAAAATAGCAAAAAGGGGCCAATTCCTCTGCAGGCAATGCCGGAGCGGACTCCAATGCTTCGCATCCATAGAAAATATACTTATAGCAATAATCTTTCAAAGTGGTTGCCGGCAATGCGGGAGCCTGAGTCAATGCTTTGCATCTATAGAACATTCCATGATAGCAATTCGTCTCCAAGGTTTTTGCTGGAAGTATCAGATTTTCGGCACTTTTAAGATGTGCGTCATTCTTAAAGAGGTAATTGAACTCGTAAGCCTTCATTGTGTATGAATCGCCGCCTTCCGAATCAACCAGGTCATTATATTGCCGCTGACTTCGTAATCGGCGGAGCCGGTAAAATGAATGTAATTATTATTATCTTGTTGGGCAGTGCGATTAGTCTTTGCGCGGACATAGACTTTTTGGCCGATATTGAGGCCGGAACCAGGGAAGGCTGTGCCTATCGTTACATCTGTCCACGTGCCGCCTTCGGTATAGTATTCGAGTGTGTTGGTTGTAGGCGAGCCCACTGTATCCAGCTGCATCTGCAGCCCGTCAGCCTCTGCGGTGAAGCAGAGGTGATTAGGGGAGTTGGAGAATATCGGGAAATCCGCCTGCTTGACGCAGCTGCTGAGTAGCAGCGCAGCCGAGGCAGCTAGCAGGGTTAGTGTCTCTTTCATTTATAGTATGTATTATATATTTTCGCTACTTGTCATCAAGCTGTGAAGGTAGTTGTTTTTTCGCAAATTTCCAACTTCTGCTGCAAACTGTGTTTGGAACTCTATTCAGCATCTCAGAGATCCCGGGTCGGGGCCCGGGATGACGGGGAGCAGGTCCCGGATCAAGTCCGGGATGACGTTGCCCGGGATGACAGAGGTCGAGCCCGGGATGACGCTGTCCGTCATGCCGCGCTTTGACGCGGCATCTCGGAGATCCCGGAGCAGGTCCCGGATCAAGTCCGGGATGACGTTGCCCGGGATGACGGGGAGCAGGTCCGGGATGACGGGGGTCAGACACGCTGCTGCGAGAGGTGTTCTTTGATCCTGGCGGCGAGCGAGGGGCCGGTCAGGGCGGCAATCTGATCGAGCGGCGCGGCGGCAATCCTGGCCACTGACCCGAAATGAAGCAGGAGCCTCTGCTCGGTCTGGGCCCCGACTCCCGGAATCTCCCTCAGCGCGGACTGAATCTGGGCCTTGCTGCGCAGAGACCGATGGAATGTGATGCCGAAACGGTGTGCCTCGTCACGAATCTGCTGCAGAAGCTTGAGCGCCCGGGAGTTGCGGTCTATGAACATCGGGTACGGGTCGCCGACCCTTATGACCTCTTCGAGCCGCTCGGCCAGGCCTATCACGGTCATTCTGTCCTGAATGCCGAGCTCGCAGAGCGCCTGCCAGGCAAAATTGAGCTGCCCCTTGCCTCCGTCGATCACGACAAGCTGCGGGAGATCATCCGGGTTCTCCTCCAGCATCCGGCTGTAGCGGCGGTTCACGACCTCCTTCATCGAAGCGTAGTCGTTGGCCCCTATCACCGTCTTGATCTTGAATTTGCGATAATCGCTCTTGCAGGGCCGGGCCCCGCGGAAGACCACACAGGCCGCCACGGGATTGGTCCCCAGGATGTTGGAGTTGTCGAAGCACTCCATATGCTCGGGAAGTTCCTTCATCCCGAGGGCCTTCCGGAGCTCCTCCAGCACTCCCCGTCTGTACTCCTCCGGGTCAGTGTGTTCGCGCTGCCCCAGGGTGTTGAATCTGAATTCTCTGGCATTCTTGGCGCTGAGCTCCAGAAGAGACAGCTTGTCGCCCCTGGCGGGAATCTTGAATTCGACGTCGGGGAGAACCACATCCGGAAGGAAAGGGACAATCACCTCGCGCGAGAGGGCGCCGAATTTTGATTCGATCTCCGCCACGAAAGAGCTCAGCACGCTCTCCTGAGGCTCCTCAATCTGCGACTTGAATCCGAGGTTGAGACTCTGGATTATCGCGCCGCCCCTTATTCTGAGCCAGTTGCCGAAGGAGTCGAATCCGTCTGTCACAAGCGAGAAGACGTCCACATCCCTGTCGCCCGCCGAAGTGATGATAGACTTCGAATAATGCTTCTGCAGGGCCTCGATGCGCTCTTTGTACACTCCCGCCGACTCGAAGTCGAGAGCATCGGACGCCGAGAGCATCCTCGACTTGTACTCCCGGATGATGTCGGTGACTCCTCCCTTCAGCAGACCTACAATCTCCTCTATCCAGGCATTGTACTGCTCCATCGACACGCCTCCCGTGCAGCAGCCCTTGCATTTGCCAATGTGAAAATCAAGGCAGGGCCGGAATTTGCCGCGAAGGATGGCATCGGACGTAATCTTGAGGTTGCAGGAGCGGAGAGGGTAGGTGGAGTTGAAAAAATCCAGCAGGTAGCGGGCGTGGAGCACCGAGCTGTAGGGCCCGAAATATCGGGAGCCGTTCTTCACCAACCTCCTCGTGAGGAACACTTTCGGGAAGTCGTCGGCCGTGACGCAAATCCAGGGATAGGTCTTGGAATCCTTGAGGAGAATGTTGTAGCGGGGCTTGTACTGCTTGATGAGATTGTTCTCAAGCAGCAGGGCGTCGGCCTCGCTGTCCACCACCGAGTACTGCACGTCGGCGATTTTGCTCACAAGGACGCGTGTCTTGGTGTTGAGCCTCTCGGCAGGCACGAAATACTGGTGCACCCTCTTGAAAAGGTCTTTCGCCTTGCCGACATAGATCACCGTCCCGGAGGCGTCATAGTATCTGTAAACCCCGGGGGAATGCGGCAGAAGCGATATTTTATCCCTGATATCCAAATCGATTTGCAATAATAGCAATATTTTCTAAATTTGTGAGATTTTGCTTTTTCCTGCTATGAAATTATTCCTTATCCTCGCATTGGCGCTGTGCCCCGCCCAGACCCCTGTCTGCAACGAAGTATCAGAGATCGAACAAGGCTTTGCCAACCCCCCGAGAGACTCCAGACCCCGGGTGTGGTGGCACTGGATGAACGGCAACATCACCAAAGACGGGCTGCAGAAGGATATCGAATGGATGGACCGCGCGGGCGTGGGGGGATTCCACGTGTTCGACGCGGGCCTCGACACCCCGCAGATTGTCGAGAATCGCATTCCATATATGACTCCGGAGTGGAAAGACGCTTTCAACTTCGCTCTCGATGTGGCAGAGCGGCACGATATGGAGGTGACATTCGCCAGTTCCCCGGGATGGTCCGTCACGGGAGGCCCGTGGGTCAGCATGGACGACGCGATGAAGACCCTCAACTGGAGAGAAATCACGGTGACGGGAGGCAAGCGCTGGCGCGGCCCGCTGCCTGAAGGCAACAAAGTCTGCGGCAAATACCTCACGCATCATATCTATCCCGACAACCAGAATCCCGAGAGGTACAATTACTACCGCGACATCGCGGTGGTGGCGGTGAGGCTTCCCGATGCCGACAGGTCGATGCAGGAGATGGGAGCGGTGCTGAGCGCCAGCGACGGCGCCGACTGCTCGAGCCTTCTGGACGGCGACCTTATGCACCCTCTTCTGACGGCCCCCGGGCCCGACGGCCAAGCCTGGGTGCAGATCACGTTCCCCGGGCCCCGGACCATCAAAGCCTTCACCTCCTGCGGCCCCGACGACGGTCAGCCCCGCTACGGATTCGTCTTCGAATGCAGCGACGACGGAGTCACCTACCGCCCAGTCCTGTCACAGCTTCCGGACACCACGACCCCGTTCCTCACCTGCGACGTGCCTGCCTCCACTGCCAGATTCTTCCGCTTCCGTCAGACTGTCGAGGGCAAAGGCCTTGACTTCACCGAGATCCAGCTCCACGGCGTGACCAAAGTGAACGTCAGCCAGGAGAAGGCCGGATTCTTCACTTCCGGGTCTCTGCGCGACTTCCACCCCACCCCGGCGACTACCGATGCCATCCCTCTGTCTGACATCATAGACATAACCGACAACTTCAAGGACGGCGTCCTCGACTGGAAGGTCCCCGCCGGAAGGTGGAAAATCTACCGTTTCGGCTACAACCTCCGCGGCAAGCACAATTACCCCGCCTCACCCGAGGCAACGGGTCTGGAAGTGGACAAGTTCGACAAGGATGCCGTGAGGCGCTACTTCACCGACTATTTCGCGCTCTACAACGAGGCGAGCCACGGCCGGCTGGGCACCACCATCTCGCACCTGATGATAGACAGCTTCGAGGCCGGATGCCAGACCTGGACCGCCAAGATGCCTCAGGAGTTTGCCGCAAGACGCGGCTACGACCTCATCCCCTGGCTTCCCGCCCTTGCGGGCGACGTGCTGGGCAGCAGCGAAGACACCGAGCGCTTCCTTTTCGACTGGCGCGAGACCATCGGCGAGCTGATTGCCCTGAACCACTACGACGCCGCGGGCGAGATAACCCACGAGTACGGAATGAAGCGCCACACCGAGTCGCACGAAGGGGGCAGGGCCTACGTCGTGGACGGGATGGACGTCAAACGAGGCGCCGACATCCCGATGGCAGCGTTCTGGATGCAGAATGCCTACGGCATCGGCGACGTCAACAGCGTAGACATACGCGAATCGGCCTCCGTCGCCCACCTCTACGGTCAGCAGCTCGTGGCCGCTGAGTCATTCACCGCCCACGGAGAGCGCTTCACGCCCTGGGGGCAGAACGGCTGGGCCTTCTATCCCGGCAACCTCAAGTCGGCCGCCGACGGAGCGATGGCCTCCGGCCTGACCAGATTCGTCATCCACTGCTCCACACATCAGCCCGTGGACGACAAGATCCCGGGGCTCGGGCTCGGAGTCTACGGCCAGTGGTTCCACCGTCACGAGACCTGGGCCGAAGAAGCTCGCTCCTGGACCGACTACCTCGCCCGCAGCACCTGGATGCTGCGTCAGGGTCAGTTTGCCGCCGACATCGCCTACTATTACGGCGAGACCACCAATATCACCTGCCGCTTCAAGGTGGACCTTCCGTACATCCCGGAAGGCTACAACTACGACTTCGTGAACAAGACCGCCCTTCTGAAGGACCTCAAGATTGACGGCAAGGAGCTGGTGGCCCCGTCGGGAGCGCGCTACAAAGTCCTGATGATCGACAATTATGCCCAATATATGTCAGTGGACGTGCTGCGCCGCATCTGCGAGATTGTGGACGCGGGCATCCTGGTCGCCGGCGAGGAGCCTCTCTGCCGCTGCGACCTCCTGGGCAGAGAGAGCGAGTTCCGCAATATGATACGTCACATCTGGCATTCGGGCCTCAGGAACGTCTGTTCCTTCGCCAATCTGCATCGCCGTATGGGCGAAGAGGGCATCAGTCCCGCCGTCAGCTTCTCCAACCCCGACTGTGCTCCCATCCGTTTTGTGCAGAGGCATCTGGATGGCGGCGCCGAGCTCTTCTGGGTCACCAACAGCGCCCCCGAGGGACGCGACGTGGAGTTCTCCTTCGGTGTGAGCGGACGCAAGCCCGTCATACTGCACGCCGACACTGGAGTCATCGAAGACGCCTCCTACCGCTTCGAGGGCGGCAGAACGGTGGTCCCCGTACACTTCACCCGCGACGACGCCCAGTTCATCCTCTTCGGGCAGCCGACCGACTCTCCCTCGTACTGCGCTCCCACCCCCGCCCCCGCCGGGGAGACCGCCGTAGTCGGCCCCTGGACAGTCCGTTTCCAGGAGGGCAGAGGCGCTCCGGCGCAGGTCGCATTCAGCTCTCTGAAGTCCCTGACCGAGTCTTCCGACCCCGGCATCAAATACTTCTCCGGGACTGCCGTTTATTCCTGCACTTTCGATTGGTCCTTGAAGGCTGAGCCTTTGGCAGGACCAAATAATAGGGGGAATGGCCCTTCCAAAGGCTCAGCCTCCAAGAACAGGAACAACAAGCCGGGCACTCCGACAGCAGCTGCCACTGCGGACGGCAAACCTGAGAAGAAAGTCGTTCTGGATCTGGGCAAGGTGTACAATATGGCGCGTGTGAGGGTGAATGGAGCGGATATGGGGCTGGTGTGGAAGGAGCCTTTCACGATGGACATCACTTCCGCGCTTAAGGAAGGAAGCAACACGATAGAGATTGACGTCACAAACACCTGGGCCAACAGACTCATCGGCGACCTGCAGAGGGGAGTTATGCAAAGCGTCACATATGTAGCTGTCAAACATTACAAGGCCGACTCCCCCTTACGCGACGCAGGGCTTGTCGGGCCGGTCAGAATAATCCAATACAACCTCAACTGATATGCACGTACTTAAATTCGGCGGATCTTCCGTGGCAGACGCCACCAACATCTCGAAGGTCCTGGACATAGTCACGGATATAGCGCAGCGCGACAGAGTCATCCTCGTATGCTCCGCCATCAAGGGCTGCACCGACACCCTCATCAACGAAGGAGCCACTCAGGCCCTTCTCGAACGGCACGAAGCCATCGCCCGTCGCCTCTTCACCGGAGCCGAGAGGGAAGAAGCCGTCGCGGAGCTGCGCGAGGAGTTTGCCAAACTCACTCCCGGCACCCCCTCCATAGAAGCATACGGCGAGGTCCTCTTGACCAAGATAATCGCCCGCAAACTGATCTGCGACGGGGTCAACGCCTTGTGGCTCGACTCGAGCAAGCTCATCCGGGCCGAGAAATGCAAGGTAATCGAGCGGCTCTCCTACCCCTACATCGCGGCGGCTGTCGACGACAACCCCGAAGTCGACGTGTTCGTGGCTCCCGGATTCATCTGCACAGACACCGAAGGCAACGTGGGCACGCTCGGACGCGGAGGCTCGGACTACAGCGCGGCCATCTACGCCGCGGGCTGCAACGCCTCCGACCTCGAGATCTGGACAGACGTGCCTGGCATAATGACCACCAACCCCAAGGATGTCCCCGCCGCTCAAACAATCTCCAAGATATCCTACAAGGCCGCCCTCGACCTTGCCACATACGGAGCCAAGGTGCTCTACCCTCCCACCGTGGAGCCCGCGCAGAAGGCCGGCATCGCTATCAGCATCAAGAACACCTTCGACCCCTCCAACCCCGGTACCGTGATTTCAGACAAATTCACCTCCGACGTCCCCGTGTGGAAGGGCCTTGCAAGCACACGCGGCGGCGAGGACTCTATACTCCACATAGTGGGAGAAGGGCCTCTGAAGCTTGAGAGCGCCCTCGACAGGGCCTGCGCGGCTCTGAAGAAATCCGGCATCCAGGTGACCGGCAAGGACATAGAGGAGGGGAGCCTGCGCATCTGCGTCCACCCCGAGCAGGAGAAAGAAGCGCTTGCGGCGGTGCACAGGGAGTTCTTCGAGACCTCTGTCACCTCCACCATAGATATCTACGTGGCAGGATACGGCGCCGTGGGCAAGTCGCTCGTCAAGATAATCTCCGACAGCGCCCCCACCATAGCCGGGCGCTTCGGCAAGAAAGTCCGCATCTGCGGCGTTGCCAACAGCAGGCAATACGTCATCGACCGCGAGGGCATCGCCCCCAACAAGGTCTCCTCGCGCCTCGGCAAGGGCCTCTCCGGCAAGGATTTCGTCAAGGCCGTGATTGAGAGTGCCTCGCGCGGGGCCGTCTTCGTGGACTGCTCCGACAGCGAGACCCTGCAGGAATCCTACTGCGAATTCTTCAAGAACGGCATCTCCGTCGTCTCCTCCAACAGAAGAGCCCTTGCGGTCCCCTACGCCAAGTACGCCGCGATGAAGTCCGCCGCTCTCGAGGGTGGCGTGAGCTTCCGCTTCGACACCACCGTGGGAGCCGCAATCCCCATCCTCGAGTCGTTCGCCACAGAGTCTGTCAACGTGGAGTCGCTCGAGTCGATAGAGGCCGTCATCTCCTGCACCCTCAACAACATAATCACAGGCTACGACGGCGCCAACACGGAGAGCTTCGCGACCCTCCTGCGCAAGGCCCAGATGTCAGGGCTCACGGAGATGGACCCCAGGATGGATCTCGGCGGTCAGGACGCACTCCGCAAGATACTCATCCTCGCCCGCGAGGCAGGAATTCCTCTCGAGAAGGAAGATGTTCAGATCACCCCTATGCTCTCGAAGCGATTCTTCGACTGCCCCCTGGAGGACTTCTACCGTATGCTCGAAGACGACGAGCCCGGATTCATCGCCAGAGAGAAAGAGCTTGACGAACTGGGCCAGAGGCAGAGATTCGTCGCTTCGGTGGTAAGGGACCCGGAGTCGGAACTCGGGTTCAAGGCATCCATCAAGATGCAGCTTGTAGGAGTGGAGAGCCCGTTCTACTGGATCTCAGGCTCCGAGAACGTCATCTCCGTCAAGAGTGACTACTCTCCCTCGCCCCTGACCCTGAGAGGGTCCGGCGAAGGCGCAAGGCTCGCCGCCTCAGGCATACTCAACAACATACTTGAAGCTTAAACCACAGATACAATGAAGATTATAATCAGCGGATATGGCAAGATGGGCCATATGGTCGAAGAGGCTCTGCTCAGCCGCGGACACGAGCTCGTGATGGCAAGCGAAGACGTATGCGGCATCGACCCGGCAGTCGCGGCCGAGTGCGTGTGCATTGATTTCACCACCCCCGACGCGTTCAGGGCCAACTACAAGTTTATCGCCTCCTCCTTCAAGGCGGCAGTGATCGGCACCACCGGATGGGACGACATCCTGGGAGAAGTCGCGGCGGCATTCTACTCCGCAGGCACTCCGATGATCTATTCGTCCAACTTCAGCCTCGGGGTCAATGCAGTGTTTGCAGCCCTCGAGAGAGTCTGCGACATCCTTCGGACAAGCCGCTACGTCCCCCACATCGAGGAGACCCATCACGTCCACAAGAAGGACGCTCCCAGCGGCACGGCCAAGACGATGGCGGAGATAGTCGCGAGTCACCTCGGCACAAAGCCCGACATCACGTCGCTGCGCATAGGCGAAGTCCCGGGCACCCATATCGTCAAGTTCAAGTCCGATGTGGACAAGATCAAGATTTCGCACGAAGCCTTTTCCCGCGAAGGCTTCGCTCTCGGCGCCGTGGTGGCCGCGGAGATGACCGAAGGTCTCACGGGTGTACATACCTTTAAAGAATTGATTCTGAAATGATCACATTGAAAGGTTGCGGAACGGCTCTCGTGACGCCGTTCGAGGGCGGAGAGGTGGACTACGAAGCATACGCCTCTCTTGTGGACAGGCAGGTCAGCGAAGGAGTGGATTTCCTCGTGGCTCTGGCCACAACGGGCGAGACTCCGACACTGAGCAGGGAAGAGAAAGCCCGCCTGCTTCAAATCACCAACGCCCACTCCGGAGGCATCCCGGTGGTGGTCGGATGCGGCTCCAACTCCGTGAGCGGCACTATGGACAACATCAATCTCCTGGAGCCTTACGGAGTCGATGCCTGGCTTCTGGTTGTCCCCTTCTACAACAAACCGACTCAGGAAGGGATGTACCGGTACTTCAAGACGATTGCAGACAACGTGTCCAAGCCGGTGGTCATCTACAATGTCCCGGGGCGTACCGGGGCCAATATGCTCCCCGCGACCTGCCTCAGGCTCGCCCGCGACGTTCATAACATTGTAGGCATCAAGGAGGCCAGCGGCAAGATGGATCAGGTGAAGGAGATTCTGAAGGGCTCTCCCGACTCCTTCGCGGTGCTGAGCGGAGACGACGATATGACTCTTGAGATGATGAAGCACGGCGCACAGGGTGTCATCTCCGTGGCTTCCAACCTGGTGCCTTCCCAACTCTCCCGGATGTGCTCCCTTGCCCTCGAGGCGCGACAGAGAGGCGGAAGCTGGGAAGAAGCGGAGAAGATAGACAAGAGCCTCCAGCGCCTCTTCGGGGCCTGTTTCGTGGAGAGCAACCCCATACCCGTGAAGGCGGGGCTCTCTCTGATGGGACTGTGTGGCAAGGAGATGAGGCTTCCTCTCACGGAAGCTACTCCTCAGACTTCCGCCCTGATGTCAGAGCTTCTCAGACAAGTCTGCCGATAAGGCTCTCCCTGTCTCCCTCGAGATAATCAATGACCGGGACTTCTACCATAGTGTAGCATCCCGGTTTTTGGCGCATAGTGGCGCGTGAGGCCATCACGAGGACCTGACCCGTGAGAGCGGGGTTGTTGATGCGCATATTGAAGTCTATCGACTGCCCTTCGGTCGCGCCTGACACTCCGCTGCGCTCGAGCTTCACGCCGTGCATATGGGTGTCGATGGCCTCGACGCTGGGCACCACCTCGACGATGGTCTCGTCGTGTACGAAATAAGGGTCTTCCTTGATGGCGCGGGCGACCTGAGCCGCATCGGCGTCGGGCGCTATCTCGACATACACATCCCTGCGGTGCACGCCCCCACCCATCGGAATGGTCATACTGAGAGCCTTCACCACTCCCGGCTTGGAAGCCGCGGCCACCGAATGCCCCATAGACCTTCCGGGACCGAAATTGGTATATGTCGTGCCCTTGGGAGCCATCCCCTCCATAAGAGCCCTCACCACAGAGTCGGACCCGGGATCCCATCCGGCCGAGATTATGCTGACGGCACCGCCCTTGCAGGCGACAGGTCCGAGAGTCGAGCGCAACTCAAGAATCGAACTGTGGATGTCGAAACTGTCGACGGTGTTGATTCCGGCCTCCAGATACGAGCGCGCCGTGTCACACACGCTGCGCGACGGTACTGAAAGGATGGCCACGTCCACGCTCCCGAGCTCGGAGACATCCGAGACCACTTTGTATCTCCCGGGGACATCTCCGCGCACAGCCTTGCGGCGCACGACCCCCACACATTCCATATCAGGGGCGGCCTCGACCGCCTCCAGGGCATAGCGGCCGATGTTGCCGTAGCCCACAATCGCTATCTTAATCATAATCGTGTCTTTTGAAGAAATCGAGCATCAAGGCCCCGATCTTGGGACTTTTCTTGATATAGCTTCCGTGATCCTCTCCCTCCAGGATTACCAACTCGCTGTCCGGCAGAGACTTGGCTATAAGGGCCGTATGCTCAGGACTTATGAGGTCCTTCCTGCCGGCGGTCACAAGTACCGGGCATTTGACGGCCTTAAGCGATGAGGGGTCGATGTCGGGCTCTGTCAGCATCATCATCGCGAGAGGAGTGCCCTCGCTGAGAATCCACTTCTTGAACTCTTCGAAGTCCGGCCCGCAGTCGGGCTGCAGGTTCGCGCCGCTCACCACCATCGGTCCGCAGACTCCGGGGTGCGCCATCTCGAGCAGCAGCGCATTGATGCCGCCGTCACTCCATCCGAAGACCGCAGGCTTGTCGAGACCCATCTTGAGTATAAACTGATAGAAGTCTTCGGCCATATCGGCATAATGGTACTCCTCGAGCGCAGGATTGGCTCCCTGCCCCCGCGAATCGGGGCTGTACACCCTGTATCCGGCCCGGGCAAGCTGAAGGGACTGGGTCGCGAGGCTCCTGTGAGAGCCTCCGTTGCCGTGCAGGAGGAGCACCGGACGGCCGCTCTCGGGGCCCCTTACGGTGTAGAAAAGGTCCAGATCTCCCACATTGACGCTGCCCTGCGACTCCTTGAACTTCCGGCACCTTATGCGAAGGGCCGTGAAATAGAAGAAGCGCCTTGCCTTGCGAGCGGGATTCATCTACTTCAGGAGTTTGGACAAATCCTTCTCGGGGACAAAGCTCAGGCCCTTCGAGACGATGACCTCACGGGCCTTCTCCGCGTTGTCGGTGCGGAAGATAAGCACTCCCTTGCCTCCCAGGAGGAAGGAGTACAGGTAGGCGATGCTGATGCCCTCGCTCGCAAATGTCTCGATGGCGTCGGCGGCCCTGCCGGGCTCGTCGTCAAGCTCGATCGCAAACACCTCCGTGAGAGTGACCGCCACACCGGCGGCCTTGAGAGCTTCGAAGGCACGGGTGGGCTGGCTGCAGATGATGCGGCAGATGCCGTATTCGGCAGTGTCGGCGATGGTGGAGGCAATCAGTTGGATGCCCTCCTGCTTGAGCAGTTTAAGCACCTTCACGAGGGTGCCGGACTTGTTCTCGATGAAAACTGATAACTGATGGATTGTCATAATCAATATTGTTTGCGTAAATCTTTAACTCTGACTGCTTTGCCCTCGCTCTTGGGGATGGAGCCGAAGGGCACGAGGCGGACTCTCGGAGTGATGAGGATCTCGTCGTGCAGGCGGCGGGTAATCTCTTTCTCGAGCCTCTGGAGCGCGGCATAATCGTCGGTGGCGAACCTCTCCGACATCTCGACCTCAACCTGCATCGCGTCGTTGTCGCCGAGAGTTTCGAGAGTGATGAGGTAGTCGGTGGCAAGCTCCGGGAACTGCATCAGCACCTGCTCTATCTGGATGGGGAAGATGTTGACTCCCTTGAGGATGATCATATCGTCGGAGCGGCCCTTCATCCTGTCGAGGCGCTTGTGTACGCGCCCGCAGGGGCACTCGCCGGGGATGATGCGCGTGAGGTCGCGCGTGCGGTAACGTAGCAGCGGCATCGCCTCGCGGTTGATTGTGGTGAGCACCAGCTCTCCGACCTCTCCCTCGGGCACGGGCTCGAGAGTCTCGGGGTCGACTATCTCCACAATGTAGTAGTCTTCCCAGATGTGCATACCGTTCTGCTCGGGGCACTCGAACGCCACGCCGGGGCCGCACATCTCCGACATTCCGAAGGAGTTGTAGGCCTTGACTCCGAGCATATCCTCGATACGCCTGCGGGTGTCTTCGGAGTGAGGCTCAGCGCCTATGACAAGGGTCCTCAGCGCAAGGTCGCGACGGGGGTCTATCCCCTGCTCGCACATCACCTCATACATCCTGGCCGCATACGAAGGGATGGCGTGGACCACCGTGGTGCGGAAATCTTTGAAAAACTTAAGCTGACGCAGGGTGTTGCCCGCAGCGGCGGGAACGGTCAGCATCCCCAGACGCTCGGCGCCGTACTGGAACCCGAGTCCGCCGGTGAACATCCCGTAGCCGGACGTGTTCTGGAACACGTCTTCCGGACGGCATCCTACCATCCAGAGGCATCTCGCCACGGCGTTGGCCCACTGCTCGAGGTCCTTCTTCGTGTGAAGGATGACGGTGGGGTTGCCCGTGGTGCCGCTCGAGGAATGGAGCCTCGTGCACTCTCTCAGAGGGACGGATGCTATGCCGAAAGGATATGTGTCGCGAAGGTCCTGTTTGGTGGTGAAGGGGATTTTGCGGAGGTCGTCGAGAGTGCGGATGTCCGATGCCTTGAGCCCTTCCTTCTCGAAGCGTGCCTTGTAGAATGCCGAATTCATACAATGCTTCACCGTGCTCTGGAGGCGCTCTGTCTGCAGAGCCTCGATCTCAGAGCGGGAGAAGGCTTCTTCGGGGTTGTAAAACTTTGAGTCCATTACTATTTGATGTTTCTGTTGTCTATTACAAATTTGCTCTTGCCGTCGTTGCGGGCAATCGAACCGGGAGACTTGACCTGCACCTTGGCGGAGATGCTGAGCACACTCTTCAGGCGGGCGGCAATCTTCTTCTCGAGCTCCGTGATGGGGGTGAGAGTGTCAAATCCCTGGTCGAAGTACTCCTGGCGCACCTCAACCTGGATGGTGAGGGAGTCCAGATTGCCCTCCCTGTCCACAACAAGACGATAGTGGGGAGCGCATTCGGGCATAGCGAGAAGCACGCTCTCGACCTGTGACGGGAAGACGTTGATGCCGCGGATTATGAGCATATCGTCGCTGCGGCCCACTATCTTGGTCATCTTGATGGAGGTCCTTCCGCACTCGCAGGGGCTGTCGTCGAGACTCGTGAGGTCGCGCGTGCGGTAGCGCAGCAGCGGCATTCCCTCCTTGGTGAGAGTCGTGAAGACAAGCTCGCCCTGCTGCCCCACGGGGAGCGGCTGAAGGGTGACCGGGTCAATTATCTCGGGGAAATAGTGGTCTTCGTTGATGTGCGAATTGTGCTGCGCGAAGCACTCGTAGCTCACGCAGGGGCCCATTATCTCGCTCAGGCCGTACAAGTTGTAGGCCTTGATGCCGAGAGAGCGCTCGATTTCGCGGCGCATATTCTCTGTCCAGGGCTCGGCTCCGAATGCTCCGACGCGGAGTTTGAGATCGCCCGCTCTTATACCCTGATTCTCCATCACCTCGGCGAGATGAAGGGCGTAGGACGGAGTGCAGGCGATGCCCGTGATACCGAGGTCGCGGATGAGCCGGACGTGCTTCTCGGTGTTGCCGGTCGATGCGGGCACGACAGCCGCGCCAAGATTCTCCACTCCGTAGTGCACGCCGAGGCCTCCGGTGAAGAGTCCATATCCGTAAGCCACCGAGAAGATGTCTCCCCGACCGATTCCGTACGATGTCAGGCATCTCGACATACACTCGCTCCAGACCCCTATATCCTTGCGGGTATAACCCACGATGGTGGGGTTGCCGGTCGTGCCGGAGGAGGCGTGGATGCGGATTATCTCCGAGGGAGGAGCGGCCTGCAGGCCGAAAGGATAGTTGTCGCGCAGGTCCTGCTTGGTGGTGAACGGAAGCTTGACTATATCTTCGATGGTGCGGATATCGTCCGGGGTGATGTCCATCTCCTGAAGCTTGCGCCGGTAGAAGGGGGTGTTGTGGTACACATAGTCCACAATCTTGTGCAGACGCCGGCCCTGCAACTCCCGCATCTCGTCGCGGGACATCTTCTCTTTGGTCTCGTTCCAGATCATATGCACCTGACGTTTGCTTCCACGACCTCCTCTCCCTTGGAGGCGAACACCACCCTGACAGCCTCCCTGAGCTGCTCGGCGGAGAGTATGCCGATATACGGGGCGGCTGCGCCAAGAAGCACCATATTGGCTCCCCTGGGGTTGGAAAGCTCACGCGCACGCTCCTCTATGTCCAGCTTCACCAGATGGGGGAGATCTCCGAGCCCGGAGTTCAATGCCTCTTCCGAAGGGTAATTGGGGATATTGACGAAAGGCTTGGAGGAAGTGACCACCACGCCGTCGGGGGCAAGGTAAGGAAGATACCTGAGAGCCTCCATAGGCTCCATCGAGATGATGAGGTCGGCCGAGCCCAGAGGCACAAGGTCGCTCCAGATGGGGTCGGTGGAGAGCCTCAGAGCGCTCTGCACGTCGCCTCCTCTCTGGCTCATTCCGTGCACTTCGGCCTGCTTGAGGTTAAGACCTGCGGATGTCGCCGCCTGGCCTATTACGGTGGCGATGCTGAGGATGCCCTGTCCTCCCACACCGCAGAGGATTATGTCTTTCTTCATTTCTTATGTCTTTTGAGTGTCTGGAGGCATTCGCGCCGGGGGATAATCACCGACACGCCCTTGTATTCGATTTCTTCCCTGATGATCCTTGTGATCTCCTCCATATTCTGGGGCAGGGGGACGACCACCTTGACGTGCTCCTTCTCCACCCCGAGGCCGAGGCAGATAGCCTCGAACTTGCTTGTGCCGGCCGAGTCCTGACCGCCGGTCATGGCGGTGGTGAGGTTGTCGGAGATAATCACGGTGATGTTGCTGTGGTCGTTGACGGCATCCAGCAGACCGGTCATTCCGGAATGGGTGAAGGTGCTGTCGCCTATGACGGCGATGGCGGGGAAGAGGCCCGCGTCGGCGGCTCCCTTGGCCATAGTGATGGAGGCGCCCATATCCACGCAGCTCGCGAGCGCGCTGAAGGGAGGCAGAGCTCCGAGGGTATAGCAGCCGATGTCGCCGAATATGCGAGCTCCGGGGTAGTCGGCGGCAACCTTGTTAAGAGCGGCGTAGACATCTCTGTGGCCGCATCCGGGACAGAGCTGGGGAGGACGGGCGGCGACTGCATCGGGAATCTGCAGCGTCTGCCCCGCTTTCTTGCCGAGAGCGGCGGCGACATTGTCGGGAGTGAGCTCTCCGGTGCGGGGAAGGTCTCCGGTGAGGCGACCCTTGACGGGATAGCCTTCGCCGAGCATAGCCTTGATGTCCTGCTCCACGACGGGCTGACCGTCCTCCACGACAAGAATCTTCTCGCAGCGCAGCGACAAGGCCTTGACGGCGGCTGCGGGGAAAGGATAGCGGTTGATCTTGAGGATGGCGACCTCGACGCCGGCTTCCTTGACGTAATTGTAACCGATGCCGCAGGCGATCACTCCGGTCTTGACCTTGGCCACGCCCAGCTGGCACTCGATGGCGCTGAGGCCTTCGTTGTACCTAAGGATGTCGGGCTGCTTGTCAATGAGAGCGGCATACTGCCTCCTCGCGATTGCCGGGAGCAGCACCCAGCCGCGGTCTGAGGCGGGAGCGAATTCATTCTGAGGGCGGGATTCTCCCGTCTGCACGGCAGCGCGCGAGTGAGCGAGCCTGGTGACCATCCTGAACAGGACGGGGACGCGCATCCTCTCGGACAGCTCGAACGCCTCGGAAATCATATCGTAGGCCTCCTGCTGGCTGGAGGGCTCGAACACGGGCACCATCGCGAACTTGCCGTAGAAGCGCGAATCCTGCTCATTCTGCGAAGAGTGCATCGACGGGTCGTCGGCCGCCAGCACCACAAGGCCGCCGCCGGCTCCGGTGATGGCGGAGTTGACGAACGCGTCGGCGCAGACGTTCATACCCACGTGCTTCATACACACGAGGGCGCGCTTGCCCGCATAGGACATACCCAGGGCCGCTTCCATGGCGGTCTTCTCGTTGGTGCACCAGCGGCTGCGCACGTCAGGGGCATAGTGCTGGATATATTCGGTAATCTCTGTCGAGGGAGTCCCGGGATAGGCATACACTCCGGATAGTCCGGCATTGATGGCTCCAAGCGCGAGAGCCTCGTCTCCAAGTAAAAGTTTCTTTTCCATTTGTTCTATATCTTGTCCGCATCGCGCAGGACGGGGAAACGGTCCCTTGCGAGCGCCAATTTGTTCATATCAAGCTCTGCACTGCACCACCCCTCCCTGCAGGGTTCGCACCCGCTCATCACGGCTCCGTCCGGGTCAAGGATCACAGCATCGCCGCTGTAGGTGCAGGACGGGTCGCTGCCGACCCGGTTGACTCCGAGCACGTAGGCCTGGTTCTCTATGGCTCTCGCCACCAGAAGGCTCTTCCACGCGAAAGACCTTCTGTCGGGCCAGCTCGCCACGCACAGCAGGGCATCGTAGTCGCCCCGGTTGCGGCACCACAGGGGGAATCTGAGGTCATAACACACAATCAGGCGGAACCTCACGCCCTTCCACTCCACAATCACCCTTTCGTCGCCTGCCGAGTAGTGCCTGTCCTCTCCGCTGTAGGTGAAGAGGTGCTTCTTGTCATAGTGGAAGACCTCCCCGCCCGGCTTTACGAAGAAGAATCTGTTGCGGAAGTCGCCGTCCTTGAAGGCGAGACTGCCGGCTATGGCGGCACCCGTCCGGGAGGCCGCGTCCTTCATCCACTCCAGCGACAGGGAAGGCTCGCTCTCCGCGTGAAGCTCGGGAGTCATTGTAAACCCGGTCGACCACATCTCTGGAAGGACGTACAGGTCGGCCCGGGGGGCCTTCGCTATCTTTTCTTCCACGCGGGAGATGTTCTGCCGGGGGTCTCCCCAGACGATGTCCGGCTGAATGACGGTTACCTTCATTTCCTTCTTATGTTTGCTCCGAGAGCGTTGAGGCGGGACTCGATGTCTTCGTAGCCGCGGTCAATCTGCTCGATGTTCTCTATCTCGGACGTGCCTGCCGCGCTCATCGCGGCGAGCAGCAGGGCGATGCCGGCCCTGATGTCGGGCGAGGTCATTCTGCCGGCCTTGAGCGTCACGCGGTGGTCGTGACCTATGACGACGGCCCTGTGAGGGTCACAGAGGATTATCTGCGCTCCCATATCGATGAGCTTGTCCACGAAGAACAGCCTGCTCTCGAACATCTTCTGGTGAATCAGCACGCTGCCCTTGCACTGGGTCGCTACCACCAGCATCACCGACAGCAGGTCAGGCGTGAGGCCGGGCCAGGGAGCGTCGGCAAGAGTCATTATGGAGCCGTCGATGAAGGATTCTATCTCATACGTCTCCTGCGCGGGGACGAAGATGTCGTCTCCCCTCTGCTCCAAATGGATGCCGAGCCTGCGGAAGCACTCCGGGATGACTCCCAGATTCTCCCAGCTGACGTTCTTGATGGTGATTTCACTCCTCGTGATGGCGGCCATTCCGATGAAGGAACCGACCTCGATCATATCGGGAAGGAGGGTATGCCGCGCTCCGAGAAGAGAGGGCACTCCGGTCACCCTGAGCAGATTGGAGCCGACTCCCTCTATATGCGCTCCCATCTCTGTGAGCATCCGGCACAGCTGCTGGACATATGGCTCGCAGGCGGCGTTGTAGATCGTGGTGGTGCCCTCCGCGAGGACAGATGCCATCAGGATATTGGCCGTGCCCGTGACGGAGGCCTCGTCGAGAAGCATATACGCACCTTTGAGCCCCCCGGGAGCGGTGAGTCTGTACGCCCGGAGGGACGCGTCGTATTCGCAGGAAGCTCCGAGTCTGATGAACCCGTCGATGTGAGTGTCCACCCTGCGGCGACCTATCTTGTCTCCTCCCGGCTTGGGGAAGTATGCCTCGCCGAAACGCGCGAGCAGGGGACCGACGACCATCACGGAGCCTCGCAGGGCGGCGCACTTGCGGACGAACTCCTCGCTGCCGATGTAGGCGCGGTCCACCTCGTCGGCCCTGAATTCATACTCACCCTTCGAGATACGGCTCACCTTGACGCCCATCCCTTCGAGCAGAGATATGAGGTTCTTCACGTCCAGAATCTCCGGGATATTGCAGATCCGGACCGGACGCGAAGTCAGCAGGACGGCACTGATGACCTGGAGCGCCTCATTCTTGGCGCCCTGAGCCTTGATGCTGCCGCTGAGAGTGCGGCCTCCCTCGATGACGAACGAACTCATAATCCTGCGAATATAATAAATTCTTCAGTATCAGAGAAGCACGGCTATGGTGGCGGTGATGCCGTTGCAACTTCCCTGCACTCCGGCCTTGGCCCCGTCCCAGGAGAAGTCATACACGTTGCCCAGATTCCAGAAATACCGGAGCGACACCTGCAGGTGCTCCAGAATCTCGACTCCGGCGCCGACGCCCACGCCGCATTCCACCCGGCTGGCTATATTGTCCCAGGTCGCGGTGCTGGTGCTCCCGTTGACGACGTTGTTGCTCAGGGCATAGCCCACAAAAGGCTCGGCCAGAGCGTACAGACGGAGGATCTTGCCGAGGTTCAATCCGGCCTGCACCTGCACGGGGAGCTCCAGATAGCCGGTCTTGTACTCGAGGTTGACGTTGGAGCCGCCCTCGATGAACTGCTCGACCGAGCTTCCCTTCATATTGTACACGAGCGAAGGCTGCAGGGCGAATATTTCACCAAGCTTTATCTTGTAGGTCAATCCTGCCTGGAAGAGAGTGATGTTACGGTAGTCGGAGACCGCCGACTTCACATCGGTCTTGGAAGAGGTCAGGCCTCCCACAATCCCGATCTGAGCGGAAGCGGTGATGCACACAAAGACTGCCACAAGGACTGAAGTAAAATATTTCGTCATTTTGCACTTGTTTTGGTAAGAGGCACAAAGATACAAAATTTCGGGCAACTTTTCCGGCAATATCTTCTTATATTTGTACCCTTATGCTGAAAATAGACAATTACTGCCTGTCCGGGAGAAACACCTTCCGCATGAATGCCGGGTGCAAGTGCTTCGTGGAGTTCGACAGCGCCTCCGAACTCGAGGCTCTGGACTGGGATTCCCTCCCCGCTCCGGTCAGGACTCTCGGCTCGGGAAGCAATGTCCTGCTGACGGGCGACTTCCCCGGGACCATACTGCACTCCGCCATAGACTACATCAAATACGTGGATATGGGTCTGGACGAGGTGCCGGTGATGGTGGGATCCGGAGTTGAATGGGACCATTTCGTCGCCCAGGCGTGCAGCTATGGCCTTTGGGGCGCGGAAAACCTGTCACTCATCCCCGGAGAGGTCGGGGCGGCGGCCGTACAGAACATAGGGGCCTACGGAGTGGAAGTCTGCGACCTTGTCTCGGGGGTGGTCTGCTACGACCTGAAGGAGCGCCGGAAAGTCAAATTCAGCGCCGCCGAGTGCGGCTACGCCTACCGCGACTCTATGTTCAAACACGCCGACGGCCGGTTTGTCGTGACGTCCGTACTGATGAGACTCTCCCGGAAATATCGTCCCCGCATCGACTACAAGGGAGTCCGGGAGGCTTTGGGCCTGCCCGACAGCGGGACTCCCGACGGTCTTACGCCCCAGACGGTGCGCGACGCGATAATCAGAGTACGACAGGCCAAACTACCGGATGTGGGAGATGTCGGCAGCGCGGGCAGCTATTTCAAGAACCCCGTCGTCACGGCTCTGGACTTCGCCCGGATAATCGACGCTGCCCGAAGAGATTACGGCCCGCTCGTCACGGTCCCGCACTATATCAACCCCGACGGCAGCGTCAAGATTCCGGCAGCCTGGCTCATCGACCGCTGCGGCCTGAAGGGAGCCTCGGAAGGCGGCGCCGCGGTCTGGGAGAAGCAGCCCCTCGTCATAGTCAACGCCAGCGGCAGCGCCACCCCCGCAGATATTCTCTCTCTGGAAGAGCGCATCATATCCCGCGTGCGCGAGCGCTTCGGAATCATCCTCCAGACCGAGGTGGAGAAGTTGTAGCTAATCCCTGGTCTGCCCACTGCCGTCGACAAGATACTTGTAGGTGCAGATCTGGTCAAGCCCCATCGGGCCGCGGGCTCCGAGCTTCTGGGTGCTTATGCCGATTTCGGCCCCGAAACCGAACTGACCTCCGTCGGTAAAACTTGTAGGCGCATTCACATAGACGCAGGCCGCGTCAACTTCTCTCCTGAAGACTTCCGCAGCCAGGGGGTCTTCCGTTATGATGGCCTCGCTGTGACCGGAGCCGTAGCGCGCGATGTGCCCGAGCGCCTCGTCGAGGCTGTCCACAGTCCTGAGCGCCATCCTGTAATCGAGGAATTCTGTCCCGAAGTCTTCATCACAGGCGTGCCGCAAGACCGGATACTTTCCTTGCAAAGCATCATACGAGCGGTCGTCGCAAAGAATCTCCACCGGCTTCTTCGCGCGCGAGAGCTCTCCCACCAGTTGCGGAAGGTCACTCAGACGCGAGGAGTGCACGATGAGACAGTCGAGAGCGTTGCAGACGGAGACTCTCCTCGTCTTGGCGTTGAGGACCACCGCCTTACCGACCTCGAGAGAAGCGAGCCGGTCAAAATATGTGTTCACCACACCCGCCCCGGTCTCGATGCAGGGCACCGCGGAATTCCTCCTCACGTAGTCGATAAGCTTCCTGCCTCCTCTCGGGATCACAAGGTCGACATAATCCACGGCGAGAAGAAGTTCTCCTGCGGCTTCGTGGGTAGAGGGCAGAAGAGTCAACGCGCCTTCCGGCACCCCTTCTTCGGACAGGACGGAGCGGATGAGCCTTGACGCCTCCCTGTTGGATTCCTCCGCATCCTTCCCTCCCTTCAGCACACAGGCGCTGCCGGCCTTGAAGCATAGAGAGAACACGTCGAAAGTGACATTTGGGCGCGCTTCGTATATGACTCCGATCACTCCGAATGGGACACTTATCCTCCTGAGATGCAGACCGCTGGGGAGAACTCTGTCGAGGGTCACCCTGCCCAGCGGGCTCGGCAGGGAGGCGACGCTGCGCATATCGGATGCGATGGCGAGGATTCTCTCCTTTGTGAGAGTCAGCCTGTCGTAAAGAGGATTGTCGGGAGACATCTTTGACAGGTCGCGGGAATTTGCCTCGAGAAGGCTGCCCGCCGAGGAGACTATTCTGTCACTGACAGCCTCGAGCACGGACCGCCTCTTCTCATCGGAGAGTCTTGCGACACTCTTTGCGGCCTCTTTTGCGGCCTCCAGGTCATCTCTTGTCATAGCGTGGGCAGGAATTCGGTGTGAGGGGTCTGATCTCCCCTGGTCATAAGGTCGACGAGGATGTTTTCCTTCTTCCCGTTGGCAATCATCACGGTGATGCCCTTGCCGGCAATCCTTCTTGCCGTGGCACATTTGCTCTTCATCCCTCCGCGCCCGAGGCTCGAGCCCTCCTCCTCGATAAAATCCTCCACCCGGTCTTCCTTCCTGACGACGCGTATGAGCGAGGACCTCCCGCTCGAAGGATTGCCGTCGAAGAGCCCGTCCACGTTGGTCAGAATCACAAGAGTCCCGGCCCCTGTCATCTCGGCGACAAGGCCCGAGAGCTCGTCGTTGTCCGTAAACATAAGCTCCGTTATGCAGACAGTGTCATTCTCGTTCACGATCGGGAGGACACCGTTGCGGAGCATCACCTCCATACAGTTCTTCTGATTCTCGAGCGCCTTCCCCTCCTCGAAATTCTCCTTCATCGTGAGGACCTGCCCGATGGGGATTCCGTGATCACGGAAAAGATTAAAGTACAGACCTATGAGGCGGACCTGCCCCATAGCCGAGTAGAGCTGCCGGCGGTCCACCTCCCCGCTTATGTCGGCATTCCTGATGAGCCGCTTCCCGCAGGCCACAGCCCCCGAAGAGACAAGGATGACTTCGTAGCCGAGGCTCCTCAGCTCTGCAATCTGGTCCACGAGGGACGATATCTCCGTAATGTCTGGCATCCCGTCCGCACGCGTGAGGACATTGCTGCCCACCTTTACTACTATTCTTGACATAATCCGGCTACAACTGCTTGTGTGAATCCATTTTCTTCCATTGCTCTGACCCCCCTTTCGGTGAGGCCTCCCGGGGTGGCGACCTTCTCCACCTCCTGCTCTGCGGTATCGTCGGACGCTTCCATCACGAGAGCGGCGCCGAGGACTGTCTGAGTCACGATATCTTCCGCTTCGGAGCGGGAGAATCCGAGCTTCTCGCCGCCCTTTACAGCGGCACTTATGTAATGGAGAGCATAACCGATGCCGCACGAGGCGAGGGAAATCCCGGCGGGGAGCATCTCCATAGGCACGACGGCGGTCTTGCCGACGTGCGCGAAGATCTCCTGCAGGGTTGCTATCTCCCCATCCGACGCGCTCACGGACGCTATGAAGGTCATGCTCCGGCCAATGGCGGCGGCGGTATTGGGAATGACGTAGGCAAGAGAGACGCTGCCGCCGGTCATCTCCAGCATCTCTTCGGGACTCACCTGGGCCGCCATACAGACTACTGTCTTGCCTTCGAGCATCCCCCTGACGGATTCCGTGGCTTCCTTCATCTGGGAAGTCTTCACGCAGAACATCACAACGTCCGCCTCCCGGACGGCCCGGGCATTGTCCTGAAGGGCCCTGATGCCTGTCCCTTCATATTTTGAGAGGGTCGCGGAGCTTCTCGCCGTCACTGTCACGCTCGCGAAGTCCCTCAGGCCCATCGCGCAGGCTCCTCCGATATGTCCGCCACCGATGATTGCTATATTCATGGTCCGAAAAGTATTATTCTCAAAAGTAGTGATTTTAATCTCCGCTTGCAAGCCTCGGGCGATGTTTGTCAGTTCTTTTTTATTAATTTTGCCGTAATGAAAACTCATCGTTTACTCGCCGTCATAGTGATTCTGGCCGCAATCTCCTGCAGCTGCGGCCGGTCCGACCACCGTCCCGACACTCCCGCCGACAACGCGGCGGCTCTCGCCTCCAGGCTTCTTCCCCGTCAGAGCCGCCACATCGAGTTCGTCCAGTGCGACTCTCCCGACGACTTCTACAGCCTCGAGACCGTGGACGGACGGCTCATCATTACCGGCAACAACGCCAACTCGATGGCATTCGGCCTCGGAGACTATCTTCGCGACTACTGCCACATCGACGTCACCTTCTACGAGCGCGACGCCGTCAGGGAGCCCCGCAAGCTTCCGGCGCTGGAGCGCAAGGTGACCCGCCGCGCCCTGGTGCAGCACAGGTTCTTCCTGAACTACTGCACCTTCGGCTACAGTCTCTGCTGGTGGGGCTGGAAGGATTGGGAGAGACTTATCGACTGGATGGCTCTCAACGGCGTGACACTCGCGCTCGCGAACACCGGTCAGGAGGCCGTATGGCAGAGAGTCTGGATGCAGCTGGGACTGAGCGAGGAGCAGACACGGCAGTATTTCACCGGGCCGGCATTCCTGCCCTGGCACCGGATGAGCAACATAGACAAATGGGGCGGTCCGTTGCCGCAGAGCTGGATTGACTCTCAGGCACAGCTGCAGAAGAAGATTGTCGAGAGGGAGCTGTCTCTCGGCATCAACCCCATCCTCACCTCCTTCAACGGCCACGTCCCGTCAGCTCTGCGCGAGCTCTATCCCGACGCCGACATCAGAAGTCTCAGCGACTGGGGTCACTACGAAGAGAGGGCCGGTCTGGAAGGCATCAGGTGCTCCTACCTGAACCCGGCCGACACTCTGTACAACAAGATTCAGAAAATCTTTCTCGACACTCAGAGAGAGATGTACGGGAAGGACTGCCACATCTACGGCATCGACCCCTTCAACGAAGTCGACCCTCCCAGCTGGGATGCCGATTATCTGAGAGACGCCGGCCGGAGGACCTACGAGACCCTCGCGCAGAACGACCCCGAAGCCGTCTGGCTGCAAATGGGCTGGCTCTTCTACTACGACAAGCGCTGGACTCCCGAACTTGTCGAGGCCTATATCGGCTCGGTGCCCCGGGGGCGCCTTCTTATGATAGACTACTTCTGCGAGAAGGCCGAGGTGTACCGCAGGACGGAGTCCTTCTTCGGCCAGGATTTCATCTGGTCGTATCTAGGCAATTTCGGCGGCAACACGATGGTGAGCGGCAGCTTCAAGGACATCTCATTCAAGCTCGACAGGGCATACAGAGAAGCGGGGCCCGGGTTGAAGGGGGTGGGCTGCACTCTCGAGGGCCTCGGAGTCGACCCGCCCGTGTTTGAATACGTCCTCGACCGCGCCTGGGAGAGGACCTGCACGGACGAGGAGTGGATCGCGAAGATGGCAGACAGCCACATCGGCTTCGAAGACCCTTCCAACAGGGCTGCGTGGCGGGAGATGTATGAGCACTGCAATATGCAGATTTCGGGCAACAGGGGGATGACCGTCAGCTGCCGCCCGCGCCTGACCGGCACCAACAATTGGCGCAACCACGGCGTCTGCTACGACAACCACCACCTTCTGTCTGCCTGGGGGCATCTGTGCGAAGCCGGCGATTCGGACGAGCCGGCACACCGCTTCGACTGTGTCAACATTGCCCGCCAGTGTCTGGAAAACTATTTCAGCGACCTTTATCAGGAGCTCATCTCAGCCTACAACTCGGGGGATGCGGAGGCGGCAAGAGAGACAGGCGCCGGGATGCTCGAAGTGATTGCTGACCTGGACGCCCTTTGCGGCACGGACGCCTATTTCCTTATGGGCAAATGGATTGCCGACGCGCGTTCTCACGGGGTCTCCGAGGAAGAGAAGGATTATCTGGAGAAGAATGCCCGGCATCTCCTCAGCTGCTGGGCCTTCCGAGGGGCCAGCCTTACAGACTACGCCAACCGATGCTGGAACGGCCTGCTGAGCTCCTACTACAGTCCCCGCTGGGAATCCTTCATAGACACCCTCTGCCGCTCTCTTGATGAAGGCGCGGAGATGGACTACGATGCCTGGCAGCAGTGGAGCTTCGATTTCGAATGGAAATGGGCCACCGGAGACTGGAGCGCAGACTTTGCCTCCAAAGCGCAGGGCGACCCTGTCCGGATGAGCCGTTCTCTATACGACAAGTATCACAGCGCCATCTTCGAGGCGCCCGGCACAAGCGGTGTCGCCGACAACGGCGGTCCCAACAGAGAAGACGGCATCTGACAATATGAAGACCGAACTTAAAAAATATCTTGAGGCGGGACGCATCGAAGCGGGCTGCGACGAGGCGGGGCGAGGCCCGCTTGCCGGACCAGTCTACGCCGCGGCGGTGGTCCTGCCCGAGGATTTCTTCCACCCTCTGCTCAACGACTCCAAGCAGATGACGCAAAAGGCCAGGGAGACCCTGCGTCCCATAATAGAAAGGGAGGCTGTCTGCTGGGCGGTCGAGGAGGTCAGCGCCGAGGAGATAGACCGCCTCAACATCCTTTGGGCAAGTGTGGAAGGAATGCAGCGGGCAGTAAGGCATCTGCCGGTGCGGCCGGACTACCTGCTCGTGGACGGCAACCGCTTCCGCCCGATGAGAGAAGGCATCCCGTACAGCACCATAGTGCACGGCGACGCGACCTTCTCCTCGATTGCCGCGGCTTCCGTCCTCGCGAAGACCCACCGCGACGAGAAGATGCGCTCCCTGGCCCTCCGCTACCCCGGCTACGGGTGGGAACGCAATATGGGCTATCCGACCGCCGAGCATATCGAAGCCATCAAGACCCTGGGGATGACTCCGGAGCACCGCCGCAGTTTCCACCCCAAAGAGCTCGAACCAACCCTGTTCTGAATTATGTACAAGCGCTCATACTACATCTCCTGCGAATCCGTGGACTGCAATGACTGCCTGAGGCCCAAATCCTTTATGTCTCTGGCGCAAGACGCCGCCGACTTCGACGTGGAGGCGGCCGGCGCAGGGTTCGACTCTCTGTCCGGCAAGGGCCTTGCCTGGGTCCTGGCCCGGATGCACTTCACCGTCCGGGAGCCTGCGCGGTGGAAGGAAAACGTCTGCCTGGAGACCTGGCACAGAGGCACACTGGGGCCGTTTTTTGTCAGAGACTATGTCCTCCGGGGCGAAGACGGGGAGCGCAAGGTCACGGGCGTCTCGTCCTGGGTGATGCTGGACACGCGCGAGCGGAAGATGCTGAAGACAGAAGATGCCCTGAAGGTTTTCGGGCAGAGCCCTTCCTGCCTCCAGGCCGCGGACGAACCCTGTCCGAAGATTGTCTTCCCGCGGGATGCCGACAGGATGTGCTGTCCCCCGCGGAGAGTGTCCTTCTCGGATCTTGACCACAACGGCCACACCAACAACGCGATGTATGTCAGCTGGGCTCTTGACTGTCTGCCCCGGGAGCTGACGACCCGCTCGCTGTGCCGCGAGGTGTTCATCAATTTCTCACGCGAGACCCTTCCCGGAGACGAAATCGAACTCTTCCGCTGCGAGACCGCTCCGGGAGTCCACCATGTCGAAGGTCTGAGGGGCGGCCTCGTGTGCTTCACCGCAAAGCTGCTCTTCTGAGAATCAAAGGTATGTCTGTAATCCATATAAATTCCCTGTCCTGGCCGGGTGTGGAGATTTTCTCCTCGCTCTCTGAGGCACAGCTCTGCGACAAACGCCTCTCCGAAGAAGGTCTCTTCATAGCGGAAAGCGGCAAGGTCATCAATTCGGCCCTCGACGGAGGGCGACGGTCTCGCTCGCGATACCATCAGCGAGGCCGATTTCACGGTGCGAATCCCGATGATGAACGGCGTCGACTCGCTCAACGTCGCGGCAGCCGCGGCCGTGGCCTTCTGGGAGCTGCGGAAACGTTAGCCCCCTGGTGCCCGATTGAGAGAACCGAGCGTTTGGTCAGAAGCGAAAGAGAGATCCCGGGGTCGGGATTGGGGGTAGAGAAACCAAAAAGGACTGACCAAAACGACAGTTTTTAGTCAGCCCCTATATCAGCGGAGAGGACGAGATTCGAACTCGTGGTACGGTTACCCGTACGCAGGTTTAGCAAACCTGTGGTTTCAGCCACTCACCCACCTCTCCAGTCTTGACCACATTTGGGTTACCAAATGATTCCTTTTGACGAAAAAAGCAGCTCGAAGCTGCTCTCTCGTGGAGCGGAAAACGGGATTCGGACCCGCGACCTCAACCTTGGCAAGGTTGCGCTCTACCAACTGAGCTATTTCCGCATTTTGAAGATCTGCCCCGCAGAACGGGACTGCAAATATACAACGAAATTATTAATCTCCAAAATATTTTTCATTAAACTTCCGGGGCCGAGGCGAATTCCTGCAGGAAGCGGATATCGTTCTCGAAGTAGTGGCGCAGGTCATTCACCTGCCACTTGAGCATCGCGATGCGCTCCAGACCCATTCCGAAGGCGAATCCGCTGTACTTCTTCGAGTCGATGCCGGAAGCCTCGAGGACGTTGGGGTCGACCATCCCGCAACCCAGAATCTCGAGCCAGCCGGTGCCCTTGCAGATGTTGCAACCCTTGCCGTGACAGATATTACAGCTGACGTCGACCTCGGCAGAGGGCTCCGTGAAGGGGAAATACGACGGCCTCATACGGATCTGCGTCTCGGGGCCGAACATCTCGCGGGCGAAGAGGAGGATAGCCTGCTTGAGGTCGGCAAAAGTCACGTTCTCGTCGACATACAGACCCTCGACCTGATGGAAGATGCAGTGGGCGCGAGCGCTGATGGCCTCGTTGCGGAACACTCTTCCGGGGCATATGACACGGATGGGCAGGCTCATCGACTCCATCGAGCGCACCTGCACGCTGGAGGTGTGGGTACGCAGAAGCAGGGGATTGAGGTGCCCGGCAGAGACGAAAAACGTATCCTGCATATCGCGCGCGGGGTGGTTGGGAGGGAAGTTGAGAGCTTCGAACACGTGATAGTCGTCCTCGACCTCCGGACCCTCGGCCACATCGTAGCCGAACTTGCGGAATATCTCCACAATCTCCTGCCGCACGATAGACACGGGGTGACGCGAACCGAGCTGCACAGGGTCTCCCGGCATCGAGAGGTCCTGCTTCGAAGCGCCGCTGCCACCTTCTTCGCCTACAGAAGACTTTAATTCCTCTATCCTGGCCTGGGCCTTCTGCTTGAGCTCGTTGAGAGACTTGCCGAACTCGGCCTTCTTCGCCTTGTCGATGGCGCGGAACTCATCGAAGAGTGCGGTGATTTCACCTTTCTTGCCGAGCAGACGGACTCTCGCCTCCTCGACATCCTTCTGCGATTTGCACTTGAGCGAGGCAACCTCCGAGAGGAGCCTTTCTATATCTTCTCTTTTCATAATTGCTTGCGTTTCTCCATCCTTTTGTCCCGGGCTTTCTTCTCGCGGCCGTGACCCATCTTGAGGTACTTGGCCCACTGCTCATCATTGAGCACACCGCGGAACGCGACGAACATCTGCTCCGTCCACCTGTCGGAGACCTCCTGATAGATGTCACTGTTCTCCACTCTTGCCTTGCCCAGACGCGCGAATTCCTCCTGCATGCAGGTGTAATCGTGAGTCATGATCGAGTCCAGATAGAAGACCTGCCAGTACTCGAGCTTGAGAGAGCTCTCGTAATCTTCAAGCCTCTTCTCGATACCGTCGCGGAGCTTCTTCTCGCGCTCCGCCTCATCCGCTCCGGGCTCCTGTGCGAAACTCACCGCAGGAATCGTCAAAAGTAGGGAAATGACGAAATATTTTATAGCTTTGTACATAACGAATCGCAAATTTACATAAAAATGAAGAAATTTCCATACCTAATCGCCGCTTTGCTCCTCGCGTCCGGCATCCGCTCCCACGCCTGCACCAACGTGATAGTCACCAAGGGCGCCAGCGCAGACGCCTCGTGCATGGTCTCCTATGCCGCCGACTCCCACTCTCTCTACGGGTTCCTCAGCCACGTCGCCGCCGCCGACCACGCGAAGGGCGAGATGCTCCCCATCGTCGAATGGGACACCTTCAAGCCCCTCGGTCAGATCCCCCAGATCGCCCACACCTACCAGACGACCGGCAACATGAACGAGCACCAGCTCATAATCGCCGAGACCACCTGGGGAGGCCGTGCGGAGCAGGCAGACACCGCCGGCATAATGGACTACGGGAGCCTCATCTACATCACCCTCCAGAGGGCGAGGACAGCCCGCGAGGCGATTGACGTGATAGTAAGCCTTGCTAATGAATACGGCTACCCTTCCGAAGGAGAGACTTTCAGCATAGCCGACGCCGATGAGGCCTGGGTGATGGATCTCGTGGGCAAGGGTCCGGGCGACAAGGGGATAGTGTGGGTGGCCCGCCGCATCCCCGACGGATACATCTGCGCCCACGCCAATCAGGCACGCATCACGCGCTTCCCTCAGGACGACCCGGACAACTGCCTCTTCGCCCCAGACGTGGTGGACTATGCCCGTCGGATGGGGTGGTACAGCGGCTCCGACGTGGACTTCAGCTTCCGCGACGCCTACAACCCTCTGGACTTCGGAGGGGCAAGAGCCTGCGAAGCACGCGCCTGGAGCGCATTCAACATCCTCTGCGACTCCGAGTTCACATATGAGGAAGACGGCAGGGAGGTCACGCGGCCCGCTTCCGACTGGCTCGAATACGCTCTCGGGCACGAGCTTGACGGCCAGATGCCTCTCTTCGTCAAGCCTTCCCGCAAGCTCACCGTCAAGGACGTCGCCGACGTGATGCGTGACCACTTCGAAGGCACTCCGATGGATATGACCCTGGACATCGGCGCCGGAGGCAACGCCCTTCCCTACCGCTGGAGACCGATGAGTTTCTCCTACAATGGCAGGCAGTACTGCAACGAGCGCGCTATCGCCACCCAGCAGACGGGATTCTGGTTTGTCGCCCAGTCGAGAGGGAGCCTTCCCGACGTGATCGGAGCTCTGATGTGGTTCGGCTGCGACGACGCCGCCACCTCATACCTCACCCCCATCTACGCCAATCTCACGACGGTGCCCGAGTGCTTGAGGCAGGGCAACGGAGACCTGCTGCACTACAGCGCCACCTCGCAGTTCTGGATGTGCAACCGCGTGGCCCAGGCCTGCTACAAGATGTACGACTGGATGGCTCCCTTCGTCAGGCAATCGATCGACAGCTTCGAGAACGAGCAGATGTTCAATGCCGTCCCCCTCACCGACGCCGAGCTCCTCAAGATATACAACGGCCGCTCAGGCAAGCATCCGGGGCGAAGAGGCGCCGTCCGCAGAGTCATCCGCAGACTCACCCGCTTCAGCGTGAACACCGCTCAGCGGCAGATTGCCGACTGGACGAGGCTCGAGGAGACGCTGCTTCTCAAGTTCCTGGACGGCAACGTCAAGGGGCAGAACGAAGACGGTTCCTTTGTCGCCTCCCCCTACGATGAGGGCACTCCCGGAAAGCTCGACCAGCCCGGCTACAGCAATATCTGGAAAGCGGCCGTCGCCCGCGACCCTCACGCCCCGATTCTCGAGAAGAAATGAGACGGATCTGCGCAATCCTGACGGCGGCGCTCATAAGCGCCACAGCCGCATCGTCCCAACCCTGGACCCCGTCCGAATGGCCCTCGCTCAAGCACTATGACGGAAATCACCTCTACCGCATTGCCCTGCCCCTCGGAGGCATAGGCACGGGGACCGTATCACTCGGAGGAAGGGGAGAACTCAGAGATTGGGAGATAATGAACTCTCCCGGCAAGGGCTTCAACACCACGACCACCGGGAACAACGCTCCCTTCTTTGCAATCTACGTCAAAGGGCCGGACGCCGGAAGTCAGACGCGCCTGCTCTCGGGCCCCTTGTATCCGTACGAATACTTCAGCGGCGACGGCAAGCCGGCAAACCACGCCGGCCTGCCGCGATTTGCCGAAGCATCTTTCGATGCGGCCTACCCTTTCGGGCAGGTGGCTCTCAGCGACCCGTCGCTTCCCGTCAAGGTCCGCGTCAAGGGGTTCAACCCCCTCATCCCGGGCGACAGCGACTCCAGCGGTCTCCCCATAGCGGTGCTCAGCTACGAAGTGACCAACCTGACGGACTCCCCGGTGGAAGTCTCGGTGTGCGGAGCCATCCGCAATTTCGTCGGCAAGGACCCTCAGAGGTACACCCTCGACTGGAAGGGCGACCGTTCGCCTTCCGGCAATGTGCACAACTTCAACGAATACAGGGAGACAGACTCCCTGAAGGGAATTCATTTCAGGGGAGACGGCCTTGCCGAGGATGACTCCGCCGCCGGCAATTTCGCCCTCAGCACAGACTGCGGCCCTCTGGTGACATACCGCACCTACACTACCGACGACAGATGGAGCAACGCGATGCTCAACTTCTGGGACGACTTCAGCGACGACGGACTCATCTCCAATCCCGAACCCGGTGCGATATCAGGCATAGGCGGCGACAAAGACCCGATGGGAGCACTCGCCGTCAAGGGCAAGCTCGCAGGAGGAGAGACCCGATGCTTCAACTTCTACCTCACCTGGAATTTCCCCAACCGTTACGCCTGGTCTGAGAGCGTGGTGGGCAACTACTACAGCACCCTCTGGCCCGACTCCTGGGAGAGCGCGTGCAAGATCGTGCCTCAGATACCGGCGCTGGAGCAGAGGACTCTTAACTTCGTGAATGCCCTTCTCGACTCCTCCTACCCGGATGTGGTGAAGGAAGCCTCGCTCTTCAATCTGAGCGTCCTGCGCTCGCAGACGGTGTTCCGCATCAGAGACGGTCATATGATGGGCTGGGAAGGGGTGATGGACCGCTGCGGCTCCTGCAAGGGCTCGTGCACCCACGTCTGGAACTACGAAGTGGCGACCCCCTTCCTGTTCGGAGACCTTGCCCGCACGATGAGAGACGTCGAGTTCGCCTGGGCGCTGCTGCCCGACGGGCAGATGGACTTCCGCAAAGACCTCCCGCTGGAGAGCACCCCCAAGAAGGGACGCTGCGCCGCCGACGGGCAGATGGGATGCATAATGAAACTCTACAGGGAGTGGCAGCTGAGCGGCGAGAGGTCCTTCCTCGAGCGATACTGGCCCGCCTGCAAAAGCGCCCTTGCCTTCGCCTGGACGGAAGGCGGCTGGGATGCCGACAAAGACGGCGTGATGGAAGGCTCGCAACACAACACGATGGACGTCAATTACTTCGGTCCCAACCCGCAGATGGGGTTCTGGTACTTGGGAGCCCTGCGCGCGGCCGAGGAGATGGCCCTCGAGATGAAGGACAAGGCCTTCGCCCGCGAATGCCGGGAGCTCTTCGAGCGGGGGAGGGTCTGGATGGACGAGAACCTCTTCAACGGAGAGTACTACGAGCAGATGTTCCCCGACCCCGACTCCATCCCTCCCTACCAGCTCGGCAAAGGATGCCTCGTGGATCAGCTCGTGGGGCAATATATGTCTCACATCTGCGGCCTCGGCTATCTTGCCGACAAGGGCAACATCGTCACCACCAACAAGTCAGTGATGAAGTACAACTACGTCGAGGACTTCGGCGCCGTGTTCAACAATATGCGCTCGTACGTGCTCTCCGGAGAGTCGGGGCTCATAATGGCGTCCTGGCCGAAGGGACGTCTGGAGGTCCCCTTCCCTTACTTCCCCGAAGCGATGACCGGGTTTGAGTACTGCGCGGCCGTGGAGATGATGTACGAAGGCCTCGAGAGCGACGCCCTCAAATGCATGAAGGCTGTGCGGGAGCGCTTCGACGGCTCCAGGCGCAACCCCTTCGACGAGCCCGAATGGGGTCACAACTACGCCCGTTCGATGGCCAGCTGGGCATCGATCCTCGCCTGGAGCGGATTCCACTACTCGGGAGTGGAAGGGAGTATGAGTTTCACCTCTCGCTGCGGCAAGTACTTCTGGAGCAACTCCGGGAGCTGGGGGACGTGCGAGATTACTCCCTCCGAAGTGACTCTCACCCTTATCGAAGGCAGCCTCAACCTTAACACCCTCTCTCTGGAAGGCCGTACGCGCCCGGTTGCAAAGGCCATAAAGCTCTCGCAGGGAGACTCCATAACCGTCAGACTATGAAAAGACTTCTTCCTCTCCTGCTGACCGTTCTGCTCTCAGGCTGCGGCGGCGCCGCTCTGGAAGACGGGTTCAAGACCCCTCCGGCAGAATACCGTCCCTGGTGCTACTGGTGGTGGCTCGGCGGCAACGTCGACCACCAGACAATCGACGCCGACCTGCAGACGATGAAAGACCTCGGATTCGGAGGCCTTCTTCTGGTCGACTCAAGAGGATATTGGGATGACGACGACCACGTCCGCATCCCCGAAGCCCAGTGCGAATTCATGAGCGACGAATGGCTGGACAACGTGTGCTATTCCCTCCGCAGGGCCGACTCTCTCGGACTCGAAGTCGGTGTCAACCTGTCCAGCAGCGGCGGGAGCTTCAAAGGCCCCTGGCCCCTCGGAGAAGACAGCCCCAAAAAGCTCGTGTTCCGGCTCTATGCTCCCGGCGAAGAGTTCGAGGCCCCCTCATTGCCCCACTACCGGGACATAGCCTCCTTCGCCATCAAGACCGCGCTGCCTGTGCCGCCGACAGGGTGGCAGGACTCGGCCGGAGGCACCTTCGACGCTCTGGAGGTCCTGCCTCTCGGCCCGGGAGACAAAGTCCCCGCCGAAGACGCCCTCTGGACTGTGCTCAGGATGGGATACACGACAATCCCCGGCCACGAGACCGATGTCGACATACTTGACCCCGACGCCGTCCGAAGGCACATCCGCCGCATCACCCAGCCCCTTCAGGACAGGGCGGGGGATCTCTTCGGCACCACCCTCACTCACCTCTACACCGTGAGTTGGGAGGGGGCCATCCCCACCTGGTCGGTGCGGTTCGAGGAGGACTTCATCAATTACGAAGGATACGGAGTCCGCGAGTGTCTCCCGATGATTGCCGGGTTCAACCTCCCCTCGCTCCCCTCGAGGGAAGCATTTCTCAAGGATTTCGCCGAAGCGAGGAACCTGATGTTCAAGGACAACTTCTACGGGACTATGAGGGACTGCTGCCACTCCCTCGGACTTGCGATGTTCTCCGAGTGCGGGGGGCCCTGGAGCAGGAAGGAAGAGCATTTCAGGTGGGCCGACCAGCAGGAATTCCTGTCGCTCAACGATATGCCTCAGGGCGAATTCTGGTATGACCACGATCATCTCTGGCACCTGCGGGGAGTCTCGGCCGCATCTCACATATACGGGAAGCGTCGGGCAAGCGCCGAGGCCTTCACCACGATGCGCCTGCACTGGTCGGAGTACCCGGCCGTCCTCAAGAGCTATGCCGACAGCGCGTTCGTCGACGGGATCAACCATCTCGTGTGGCACACCTTCACCTGCTCCCCCGAGAGGTTCGGGGTCCCGGGAGCGGAATACTTCGCCGGCACTCACCTCAACCGCAACGTCACCTGGTGCAAGGACGCGGCCCCGTTCGTGGAATACCTCTCCCGCTGCCAGTATATGCTTCAGCAGGGAGAACCTGTCGTGGATATCGCCGTGCGCGGCGGCAAGGACGTATATCAGCATTGGGGGCACTACAATCCCCTCATTCAGGACACCTCAGTCTTCCGCATCCCGCCGGGATACAATGCCGACCTTGTCGGCGACGGGGCGCTGCTCCGCTCGAAGACAAAGCGCGGCAGGACAGTGCTTGAATCTGGGATGGAATACCGCCTGACAACAGACGAGGCAACGGACATCGCGCCCTCTTTCCCTCCCGACTGCGAGTCGTGCGCCTCCTTCGCGCACAGGCGCACCAGGAGAGAAGACATCTATTTTGTCATAGGGAGCGGTCACAAGGAGCTGACTCTCAGGTGCCGCGGCGTCGCTTCCATCTGGGACCCTGTCACGGGGGATATCCGACCCCTCCCGACCAGGGCCACTTCCGACGGACGCATCCGGGTGGAGATCGACCTGCCGGAGAGCGGCTCCGCCTTCATAGTGGTGCGAAAGGACGATCGGAGCAGAAAGGCCCTTCCGGAGCGGAAAGCGCCTTCCGGATGGACTGAAATCAAGGGCCCCTGGGCAGTATCATTCCGCTACCACGAGGGCATCGCCGCCACTCCTCCCCCGGAGCGGGTCTGGGACCGCCTCCATCTCCTTACCGACGATTCCGACTCCGAGGCAAGGCATTTCTCGGGCGACGTGTCGCTGCGCGCCGAATTCTACTCGGACATTGACGGCGAGGCCCTGATTGACCTGGGGCAGGTCACCGGAGGTTTGTGCCGGGTCAAGGTCAATTCTCGGGACTGCGGGACTCTCTGGACCTCTCCCTGGCGGGTCGAAACCTTCGTCAGGAAGGGGATGAACGAACTGGAGATACGCCTGACCAACACCTGGCGCAACCGTCTCATCGGAGACTGCTCCCTGCCGGAAGAGCAGAGGGTCACCAGGAGCAACCTGCACTATTTCGACGGGGAGAGGGTCCCCTGGCGCAAGGAGACCAGACCTACATTCTACTCTGGATACACATCTTCCGACCCTCTGCAGCCCTGCGGCCTCGAAGGGCCGGTACGTATTGCGACTCTATCAGAAAAACCCATTATGAAACACGAATCACCCAACTTCAAATTCGGGGCGGAGACTCCCGTCATCCAGGTAAAACCCGGTCTGCAGAGGCAGATACTCTGCTACAACGACTCCATTATGCTCGTCAAGGTCACCTTCGGCCCCGAGATGGTCGGGCAGCGTCCGCCGCTGCACTCCCACCCCCATTCGCAGAGCTCCTACGTGCTGAGCGGGCGCTTCGAATTCCACTGCGGAGACTCTGACCCCGTGATCCTCGGCCCCGGCGACGCCTACTACATCGAGCCGGACACTCCGCACGAGGCCTACTGCCTCGAGCAGGGAGAGTTGATCGACGGATTCAGTCCCATCCGCGAGGATTTCCTGTAGGCTCAGCCCCGGTTCAGCTCCGTGGTCTTCTCGATATCAAGAGCCGAGACCAGCACGCTCACCGGGTTGTAGACCTCAAGGCCCGTACTCATCTCGATCTGCCACTTGCAAGTCTCGCAGTCGGTGACGACCGCCCCGGCTCCGGATTCTCTGACGAGAGAGAAGAGTTTGGAGCCTATCTTCTGTGAATAGGGGTAGTTCTCCTTCTTGAATCCGAAGGTGCCTGCAATCCCGCAACACTCCTGCGGGAGCACCTTGAGCTCAAGCCCCGGGATCATACGGAGCAGCCCAATGGAATAGACCTGCCAGCCAAGTTTCTGCATATGGCAGGGGGTATGATATGCAAGCGAACCCTTCCAGGGCTGCTTGAAGCAGAGTTTCACTTCTCCTGCCTCCACCTTGTCGAAGATGAATTTGGTGGCAAGCATCAGCGATGAGCGGTAGCCGGACACATCCAGCCCCAGCAGATGACTGTACTCGTCTCTCATCGTGAAGGTGCAGGTGGAGCTCGTCGTCAACACGGCCTCCGAGCCTCCTTCAAGAGCCTTCACAAGCGATGCGGCGTTGACCTCGGCCTGCTTGAGGGCCCTCTCTCCCATACCGTTGGAGATGAGCGCCACTCCGCAGCATTTCTCCTCCTCGAGGAGCCTGACGCCGTAGCCGCAGGCGTTCATCAGTGTGACCAGATCCTTCCCCAGCCGGGGATAATTGTAATTCACGTAGCATCCGTGGAAGTACGACACGGCTCTGCCGAATCCTTCCTGCGAAGGGGCCTTGCGGCGCATCCACGACTCGAACTTCTCCGGACTGTAATCCGGGAAGACGCGCCGCCTGTCCACGCCGAAAGCATCCATTGCGGCCTTTGCCACGGTCGTCTTCAGCACAGGATTGACTATCGGAGCGAGGGGCGATGCCACCGAGCCGACAAGGTCCGTGCTGGCCAGGGCAAAGTCGCGGAGAGGGAGACTTCGGCGGCCATACTTCAGGCGCGAGCGCTGGATGATGTCGCCGACCTTGACTCCGGACGGGCAGGCCACTTCGCATCTCTTGCAGTTGAGGCAGTATTTGAGCGTCAGGTCGTAGAAAGCAGGATCCTTGAGGCGGTAGCGCTCACCGTCCGGCCCGGCCTGCTTGGGCCCGGGATAGGCGGGATTGGCGGCCATCATCGGGCAGACAGTCGTGCAGATGTTACACTTCAGACAATTCTCAAAATTGCCCTGACTCAGATTATTCTCCTGCATACATCCAAAGCTGATTGTTCGATATCCACTCCGCCCGAAAGCACCTCTCCGGCGGCATAGAGATTCTCTGCGGGGACCCCTCCGAAGAGCACAAGGCCCTGCGCAGAAGTCTTGACCCCGAAACGCTCGAAAGGCTGCGGGGCATAGAAATCACTGTCGTACCAGTTGTCGCGGCAGGGGTCGTACTCCACATCCGCGCCGAACACGGTCTCGTATACCTTGTCCATCGTGGCCGCGAGACCTCTGCTGAAGAATGCTCCCGTGCAGAGTATGAAGCTGTCCGCCTCGAGAGGGGTTCCCTCCAGATTGCGGGTATAAACCCTCTTGAGACGCATAGCATCCCATTCTCCTCTCACCACTGAATCTCCCTGGAGCAAGACTCCTCCCGCAGACAGGTATTCCGCCCTCGGAGTGTCGTGCAAAGACAATCCTTCAGCGACCACGCAGCAGCGCATCCCCGCCTTCTGCAGGCAGACTCCGGCCGTCATCCCGGCGAGGCCTCCCCCTATTATCACCACATCGTATCTCATTTGTCAGCGTATTGTCTTCGCATGAATTCCATTTCTCTCAGCCCCTCTCCCCAACACACCGGGGTTATACCCTTCCATCTCTCCCTGACATATTGCCTGACGAACTCCGGAGCCTTCTCGGGGCAGCCCAGGGCTTCTGCAAGCACCTCGGCGACTCTCCCCATACAGAACGAGCCCTGGCAGGTGCCCATCCCGATGCGCGTGCGACGGCGCAGATCCACCAGATTGTGCACGTCAAGATATTTGACCGCATACTCTATCTCGGCCCTGGTGACGTGCTCGCACTCGCACACCACCTCCGACTTGTCGGCGAAATCCATCTTGTTCACGTTGGCGCCGTGCCTCCCTTCGGCGGCCTTCTTCCCCAGCGAATCGCTCAGGGGCTGCCTGCTGTGAGGCTCCGACCCGGGAAGAGGCAGCTCAGAGGTGCGGCAGCGCTCCTTCACGCCCAGCTTCGAGCACACAAGGTCTGTCGCGACCTCGGCCATCATCCTGAAGCTCGTGAGTTTGCCTCCCGTGATGCTCACGAATCCGGAGATTCCGTCTCTGGTCTCGTGGTCCAGAAGAACTATCCCGCGGGATATGCTGCGACCTGTCGGATCGTCGTCCGACGCCACGAGAGGACGGACACCCGCATAAGCGCGGATCACCCTCGTAGAGGCGAGCGAAGGTGCAAGACGGCAGCCTTCCTCGAGCAGAAGCTTCACTTCGTCGGAGGTCACCCTCATATCATCACATTCCTCGAAGGGGACCTTGGTGCTGGTCGTCCCGATCACGCACACCACATCGCCGGGCACGAGAATATCGGCATTGGAGGGCTTGCGGCAGCGGTTGATCACCATCTTGTTGACCCTGTGGCCAAAGACCAGGAGCGACCCCTTGGCAGGATACATCCCTATATGGGCCCCGGCCATGGCGGCTACCGACGCTCCCCAGATACCGGCGGCATTGACGGTGATGCGGGCACGCACCTCCGTCTCCTCTCCGGCCTGCGAGACAAGACGCGCTCCGACCACCGCTCCTCCCTCGAAGACCAGGCTCCTGACTTCGTGATAACTGAGGACCTCGGCGCCGTGAATCACGGCATCAAGGATATTGGCCGAGGCGAGCCTGAACGGGTCTACCGCCGCATCGGGCACCTTTACGGCCCCGATTAGGGAAGGGTTGGCCGAAGGCTCCATCCTGAGGGCCTCCTTGGGGTCGATCACTTCCGCCCGGATACCTGCCGAGAGGCAGCTCTCCACAAAGGTCTTCTGGTAGCCGAGGTCATCCTCGGGAAGAGTGATGAAAAGCCCTTCGGTCTGCTCCACGCAGTTGGAGGCGATGCTCCTCAGAATCATATTCTCCCTGATACATTCGGCGGCGGACTCCCGGTCGGTCACCGCATATCGGGCTCCGGAATGCAACAGACCGTGATTGCGGCCCGAGGCGCCGTTGGTAAGGTCCCGCTTCTCTACCAGCAAGGTCCCCAGGCCCCTCAGAGCGCAGTCTCTCGCCACTCCGGCACCGGTGATGCCTCCGCCGATGACCAGCACGTCATATTCTTTGGGTTGTCTCATTCTATATATCTGTCTCTCAACACTTTTATATCTTCATCCGACAGGCAGAGAGGCCCCTGCAGGAAGCCTGTGAGCGAGCCGCACTCGGCCTCGATGACATCAAGGGCCCGGGAGAAATAGCGGGGATTGACCCCGACAAACGTGCGGACCGCCTCCTTCTCCTCCTCCGTGTCCATACACGAGCAGAGCTTCGCCACATCGGCTGCATAGAACTCGTTGGATATCTCATAATCCTCCATAATGGCATCCCTGTCCGCTCCGAGGGCGGCGAGAAGGAATGCCGCTCCGAGACCCGTGCGGTCCTTTCCCTGGGAGCAGTGCCAGAACACGGCGCCCTCCCGGGTCATCACTATGTTCTGCAGGAATCCTGCATACTGCATCCGGGTGAACTCGTCCGTCACCATTACTTCATACATGGCACGCGCTATCGCCTGCACCTCGGGGTCGCGCGCATTGGAGAGCATCCAATTCCCCAAATCCTTGTAGGCAAAAGCCGGTAGACTCATTTCGGCCATCCTGCCCTGATTCTCGTCGAATGCCGGGAGCCAGATGTTGGTCGCGCCCTGAAGATCCCTGTCAGGATTCTTGCCCACCTCCATACTGGTGCGGAAGTCAAAAACCCTGGTCACGTGATAAACGTCCCTGAGGCGGGCCAAGTCCGCGTCCGTAGCCGTGGCGAGCGACCCCCCTCTGAGCAGCAGGCCCTTCCTGACCTTGCCGCCCGGCACCCTGATCCCTCCGAGGTCCCGGGCATTGATGACTCCCTCGAGACCTATGCTTACAGACTTGAAATCCACTCTCTAGATTATTCTGATGATGTTGGAGAACCCCGTGATGTCAAACACTTCCTTGACCTGGCTGCGCATATTGGTCATCACCATCGAGCCTTTCTTGGTCGACACGGACTTCTGAAGCATCAGGAAGATACGCAGCCCCTGGCTGGAAGTATATTCCATCCCCGAGCAGTCAATCTCGATGTCGGGCTGGGGGTCTTCCAGAAGAGGAGCTATGTCGCTCTGGAACTGTCCGGCATTGGTGGTGTCGATACGACCCTCGAGCCTGACGAGAGTCTTGCCGCCATCTTTTGTGATTTGTACGTTCATATTTTATTCTGTTTTTAATTTCATCTTGAACACATTGCATCCTTCGCAGAACGAATACGAGACCGAATCCATCATCTGCTTGCACAGGAAGATGCCAAGGCCCCCGATCTGCCTCTCTTCGAGGGGAGCGTTGATGTCCGGATCTTCCTTGGCGAGAGGATTGAATTCGACTCCGCCGTCCTGGAAGACGATTTCCACCTCCCCCGAAGACTTGTCCACTCCGACATTGACCCAGGTGCTCCCCGAGTACCCGAGGATGTTTTCCTCCACCTCTTCCACACAGAGCCGGATCTTGAATTTGAGGTCATCGGACAGGTCCTTCACCTCATCGCAGCTCATAACCGCCTCGATTATGTCTGCATTCCTTCCTTCAACAGGATCAAACTTGCGAATCATATCTTTTTCATGAATGGGAGGTCTTTCGCAGTCGCGACAACACGCTCTGCTCTCTCCCTGTTATATTCCGAGCGTCCGCCCAGCAGGTCAAACATATGTTTCAACGCGGGAGCCCCGCCTCCCTTCTTCAGCATATGCACTATGCACAGGTCTTGCAGAGCCACGGTAGACGATATGATATCGATATCCGTGTTGCCTATCTCGTAGACCGCGAGAGCATAGGCGTCGTCACTGTTGGCGGCAATGAATCTCTCCACGTCGCCCAGCGTCTCGAAATGGAAATCCTTGAGCAGGTTAAGATATGACATCAACGACGCCTCGTGCACTTCTGCCTGATTGATCGCGGCGATTTTCTTGAGAAGCCTGTCGAACGGACGCAGTCTGAGGTAGCTCGAGAACGAGTCTCCGTCCAGACGGACGTCGTCGAACCTGCCGCTGGCCACTAGCGACTGCACCTGGCGGCGATAGTCGTTGAGGTTCGTGCGGATGGTGCTGAACTGCTCATCTGCAAGCTCAAGCATCCCGGCAAGGCGGTTGAGGTTGCGGAGATACTCCTTCGGGACCTCGAACCCGGACTTGTAACCGGTGTCGTGGTTCATAGTCGCCCATACGTGCTGCAGGGCCGTACGCATCTGAATCTCGAATCTGAGGGTGTTGATCTCCGGGTGTGACGCATCTTCATAGAGACTCTTCGGGATGGAGCAGATGTAGTGGAGGGAATTGTATCCGAAGCTGTCCAGCTCGTGCATCTTCCGCTTGTCCACAGAGTTGTCCCAATCCACGTCAAAGAGCTTGTCGACCAGGGCGGATATCTTGTCCACCTCGTCGAGATAGAAGGTGATGACCCTGACACCGAGGATGTCGGTCAGGTCCGAGAGGAAGGCGTACTTGCCGCCCTTGAGCTCGAGCTTGCCGGCGAGACTCTTCTCGGTCTTGATGCGGCTCTCGATGGCGTTGAGGTAGATTCCGTTAGCGGATATGCATTCCCTGAGGCTGTCGGTCACAATCTGCTGCATCTTCTGATAGACGGGGAGAGTCTCGCGGTACTCCTCGAGTATCATCGTGCAGTGCAGGTCAAGACCGTATTTTTCCACGCTGTCTTCCATAGTGTCACATTTTGTAGTACATCCCCAGGAGCGAGGCGTAGAGCCGCTCGGGGAGGATGATATTGAGCAGGACGGAGAGTTTCTGCACGAAAGTGGCGACGACATAGCTGTACGCGGGTCTTGGGCACTTCACTATCCGGCATATTTTTCTTGCCAGGAAGTCAGGCTTCAGGCCTCCTCTCTCGTCGCTCTCGATCTCCCCTAGGGATCTGGTGTAGCTTTCGTATACCCTGAACGCTTCGGGGTCCGAGACCTTGCTGCGGCTGGAGGTGAATGATGTGGCGAAATCGCCGGGGCGCACCACCACGACATCCACTCCGAAGGAGCGCAGCTCCATCCTCAGAGACTTGCAGTAGCCCTCTATCGCGAACTTGCTCGCACAATAAAGGCCCTGGTACGGGAGTCCCATCACCCCTCCTATCGAACTCAGGCAGATGATCCTCCCGGAGCGCTGCGCCCTCATCACGGGGACGACGGAATGCAGCATCCTGACCATCCCCATCCAGTTGACATCCATCTGGGTGCGGGCGCTCTCAAGAGAGCTGAACTCCAGAGGGCCGCCGATACCCATCCCGGCGTTGTTGATGAAGACGTCTATCCTCCCCTCTGCCTGCACGACGGAGCCAACCGCGGCCTTGCAATCCTCGTCGCTGCGCACGTCGGCCTTCAGATACTCCACGCCCGGGATCCTCTCGACCTCGCGTCTGACAGTACCGTAGACTTTGTGTCCGTCTGCACAAAGGGCGCGGGCCATCGCTTCGCCGAATCCGGAAGATATGCCTGTGATAAGAATAACCATAAATCAGACAAATTTAGCAATTTCTTTCGAAACTACATAGGCAGTACTCCACGCGGCCTGCAAATTGAATCCGCCTGTCACCGCGTCGACATCCAGCACCTCCCCCGCGAAGTAGAGCCCCGGGACACGCCTGGACTCCATAGTGGAAGGATTGACCTCAGCAAGGTCAACTCCGCCGCAAGTCACGAACTCGTCCTTGAAGCGGCATCTGTCGGTGATGGGGTAGGAGTCGGAGGAGAGCACCGACGCAAGCCTTCCGAGCCCCTTGCCGCCGAGTTCGGAGCAGCGGATGTCTGCCCTGAGCCCGGCCCTGCCCATAAGATATGTCCACAGCCTGCCGCTGAGCGCGGAGGGATGGACGTTTGAGAGCTGCCGTGAAGGATTGTCCGCCACCAGGGTCGTCAGGACAGAGCGCACCTGCTCCTCATTAAGAGAGAGCCAATTTACCACGAGGCCCGCCTTGTAGGAAGATTCGGCAAGATACCTTGCGGCATAGGAGCTGAGCCTCAGCACAGAGGGGCCGCTGAACCCCCAGTCCGTGATGAGCAGCGTCCCCTCGGACTTGAATTTTGTGCCGCCGAGTGACAGACGCGCCCCGTCCACGGTCACGCCCATCAGCTCGTGAAGAGCCCTGTCACCCGCCTTGAACGTGAAGAGAGAAGGTACCGGCGGGACAGTGCGCACGCCCAGCGGCTCCAGGGGAGCGGCGCTTCCTCCTCCGGAAGTCACCACCACGACATCGGAGGGGACCCTCGCTCCATCCCCCGTCACCAGCTCAAACCCTTCCTCGATTGTGCGGATCCGGCTGCGGCAGCAGACTCTGACCCCGAGATCTCTCATCAGGCGGGCAAGGGTCCGCGTTATCTGCCCGGCGTCGTCCGACACGGGGAAGACACATCCGTCCGGAAGGGCATAGAACTCCACTCCTTCCGCGCCGAACCAGTCGAGAGTGTCCTGCTGGCTGAACGCGCCGAGAGAGCGTCTCATCAGATTGAATCCGCGGGGATAGACTTCGCGCAGGTCTCCGACTCCCTCGAACGTGTTGGTGATGTTGCACCGGCCGCCCCCGGTCACGGCGAGCTTGGCCATAAGAGACGGCCCCGCCTCATAGACTGTGACCTCGGCGTCGGGAAGGCGCCGCTTCGTGTTGACTGCACAGAAACATCCGGCGGCCCCGCCTCCTATTATCGCAATCTTCTTCAAGGCCGATATTCAGCGGAAAATCACTATCAGAGGGGCTCCTGCCTTGTGCCCCACGAAGCGGAACTCCGGCTCCGGCTTCTCCTCCTCCCTGGGCTGAGCGAAGCTCTCCGCGCTGATCACCACTCCGTTGAGAAGGAAATCCATCTCGATGTCACGAAGCTCGCGCGAAGCCTTGTCGAGCGAGGCCTGAAGGAGCGCCATATTGATCTCCCCGTCGGTCAGGGCGGCGGCAAGGCCCGACTTCTCCTCTCCGGAAGCGGAGGCATAGCGGTCGCGCAGAGACTCCAGACTCCGGGCCGCAGCAGTTATTGAATCGCGCGCGGCGCGCACGGCGGTGATTTTCTCCCTGTACGCACGGACGTTGTCATCTTCCACCTGCTCGCTTGCGGGGGCCTTCTGCTCCCGGACCTTCCCGGGCACCTCGAGAGAGGCGATCTGCCTCAACTGGGCGGGGTCGCTCACCGCAGACCTCACAGGATTGGGCTCGTACTCCACCACATACACGTTGACGCTGTCGGCAGGGCATTCGCGGTTGGACGCGAAAATGCTGAACTTGCCGTCGTCGGTATTCATAAAGAGGAAATCGTCGTAGGGCGAAGAATAGGGGAAACCCAGGTTTTGGGGCGCTCCCCAGTCAGAAGTCTTCTCGTCCCAGCGCGACACGTACAGGTCATACCCTCCCATACCGTAGAGGTCCCTTGCCGCAAAATATCTTTCGTTCCCGGAGACGAGGGGGAAGAGCTCGAGCGAATCGCGCCTGCTGAGCAAGAGGGTGTCCTGCGCCCCGGACAGGTCGAGCACAACCCTGCAGCTGTCCTGGGTGTCGTGCCAGGCTTCGTCGGGGAGGGGATAGAACAGGAAGAACTCGTCTTTGTGGAATCTCTTCCGGGCCACGACCGAAGGCTTGTGGCAGTACTCGGTCAGGGAGATTCCGTTCTCGGCGCACTTGACGGCAAGTTCGTAAGAAGCTCTGAGCAGAGTGTCGGTACAATTCTCAAGAGAATCCCGATACTCCAGGAGAGCTCCGTCGAAGTCATATTCGAGCATCTTCTGCGGATTCTGAGCCATCGCGGCGACCCCGCAGAGCCACGCCAAAACCAGTGTAAATACTTTTCTTGCCATCATTGTTGCAAATTTATTCATTTCTTTGAAAAATTATACTAAATTTGTCGGCTAATTTTTGACGAAACAATATTAACAGATAAAAAACCAATTATGCAAAGTAAAGGCGCAATCAGACTTGTAGCGATTCTGCTTATCCTTGCCTGCCTGTGGCAGCTTTCATTCAGCCTCGTTTCCGGCATCCAGAGCAAAAAGGCCGAGAAGTCCGGCGAGGCAGCCGTAGCGGCGGCCATCCAGAGCGCAGAATTCGCCAAGATCGCTCAGGCGGATCAGGCTTACTACCTCGATTCCATCAAAAAAGAGCAGAGCAGATGGTACAACGACTCCATCTACTCCGAGAAGGTTTATTTCGGATACACCTACAAAGACGTCAGAGCCAAGGAGATCAACCTCGGTCTTGACCTCAAGGGCGGTATGAACGTGATGCTCCAGGTTCAGCTGGAAGACCTCGTCAAGGCTCTTGCAGGCAACCCCTCCGACCCTGACTTCCTCAAGGCCCTCGCCATCGCCAAGGAGCGCAGCGTGACCTCCCAGTCAGACCTCATCACCCTCTTCGCGGAGGCCTGGAAGGAGACCACCGGCGGCGCACGCCTCTCCGGCGTGTTCGGCACATATGAGATGCGCGACCGCATCAAGCCCGAATCCACCGACGACGAAGTCATCTCCGTCATCAAGGAAGAGGCCGAGAGCGCAGTCTCCAACTCCTTCAACGTGCTTCGCAACCGTATCGACCGCTTCGGCGTCACCCAGCCCTCCATCCAGAAGATCGGCAACACCGGCCGCATCCTCGTGGAGCTCCCCGGCGTGAAGGAGCCTGAGCGTGTCCGCAAGCTCCTCCAGGGCACGGCATCCCTCGAGTTCTGGACCACATTCGACGGTCAGGAGATCCTCCCCTTCCTCGCGGAGGCCAACGACCTGCTCGCCCAGATGAACCAGGCAGAAGAGGCCGACACTGAGGAGGAGGCAGAGGCCGCCGAAGACGACCTCCTGGCTCAGGAGATCAAGGCCCAGAGCGCCGAAGACGCTTCTGACATCAAGGCCTACAGGAAGGCCAACCCCCTCTTCTCCGTGCTCCAGCCCGCGCAGAACGCCGGCGCCTGCATCGGTTACGCCAACGCGATCGACACATCCAAGGTCAACAGGATGCTCGCCATCCCTCAGATTGCCGAGCTCTTCCCCGTGGAGTTCCGCCCCATGTGGTCTGTCAAGCCCGCCACTCCTCTCGGAGAGAACGTCTATGAGCTCGTCGCCATCAAGGCTTCCAGCCGCGACGGCAAGGCTCCTCTCGACGGCGGTGTGGTCACCGACGCCCACGTCGTGTTCGACAACGGCCGCCAGAACGGTGAGCCCAGCGTCTCGATGACAATGAACGCCGAGGGCGCCAACATCTGGGCGCGCCTCACCAAGGAGAACATCGGCAGGCAGATTGCCATCGTTCTCGACGGCACGGTCTACTCCTATCCTACCGTTCAGGGAGAAATCTCCGGCGGACAGTCCTCCATCACCGGTCACTTCGACGTGGAGGAGGCTACCGACCTTGTCAACGTGCTCAAGTCCGGTAAGCTCCCCGCTCCCGCCACCATCATCCAGGAGCAGGTCGTCGGTCCTTCACTCGGTGCCGAGTCCATCCGCAACGGACTTATCTCCTTCGTCATAGCGTTCCTGCTCGTGCTCGTCTATATGATCTTCTTCTATCAGGGAGCAGGTCTGGCGGCTGACATCGCCCTTATTGCCAACGTCGTCCTCCTCTTCGGCACACTCGCCAGCTTCGGAGCGGTCCTCACGCTGCCCGGTATCGCAGGTCTCGTGCTGACTCTGGGTATGGCAGTTGACGCCAACGTTATCATCTACGAGCGCATCAAGGAAGAGCTCAAAGCCGGCAAGGGCCTCGGAAAGGCCATCCACGACGGTTACAACAACGCCTACTCCGCCATCATCGACGGTCAGGTGACAACGCTGCTCACCGGTCTCGTGCTCTTCTTCTTCGGCTCCGGCCCCATCAAGGGATTCGCCACCACCCTCATCATCGGTATCATCACTTCCGTGCTGACATCCATCTTCATCACCCGCCTCATCTTCGAGGGCAGGGTCAGCAAGGGCAAGGGCATCACCTTCGAGAACAATCTCACCAAGAACTTCCTCAAGAACACTCACGTCAACTTCATCGGCGCGCGCAAGTTCTCCTACATCATCTCCGGAGCTCTCATCGTGATTGCCATCGGCTCCATCTTCATCAAGGGCTTCACCTATGGTGTCGACTTCACCGGCGGCCGCACCTATGTCGTGCGCTTTGACCAGCCTGTCCAGGCCGAGCAGGTCCGCGAGGCTGTCCTCGACGTGTTCAACGCCGCTGCAGCAGCTGACGAGACCGTCGCCAGCTCCTCCGCAGAGGTCAAGCAGTTCGGTGGCGACAGCCAGATGAAGATCACCACTTCCTACAAATACAACAACGAATCCTCCGAGGTTGACACCGAGATAGAGGGTATGCTCTACGAGTCTCTCAAGGGATTCTACAAGGAAGAGCTCACTCTGAGCGATTTCGTCTCCACTCTCGACAACCCCAACGGTATCATCAGTTCCGACAAGGTGGGAGCCTCGATCGCCAACGACATCAAGCGTTCCGCATTCATCTCCGTGATCCTCGCCCTCCTCATCATCTTCGGCTACATAGCCCTGCGATTCAAAGGCTGGACCTGGGGTGTCGGCGGCGTCGTATCGCTTGCTCACACAGCTCTCATCATCATCGGATTCTTCTCGCTCTTCAGCGGCATCCTGCCCTTCAACCTCGACGTTGACCAGACGTTCATCGCGGCCATCCTGACCATCATCGGATACGCCATCAACGACAACGTGGTCATCTTCGACCGTATCCGCGAGAACCTCCAGCTGCACCCGAACGGCGACTTCACGGAGAACGTCAACACCTCCCTCAACCAGACCCTCACCCGTACGGTCAACACCTCCGTGTCGACCCTCCTTCCTATGGTTGCCATCGCAATCTGGGGCGGTGAGAGCATCCGCGGTCTTGCAGTGGCCCTCATCCTCGGTATCTGCATCGGTACCTACGCATCCATCATGATCGGTACTCCTATCATGTACGACGCCACCAAGAAGGCTCTGAAGAAGTAATTCCCATCCATATAAAAAGGAGGGGCTGACCAATTGGTCAGCCCCTCCTTTTTTTAGTCCTCAGTTATCCCAGGAACGAGATAAGCACGCCCGCCGCCACGGCGGAGCCGATGACTCCGGAGATGTTGGAGGCCATACAATAGTTGAGCACGTGGTTCTTGGGGTCGTACTTGGTGCTGATGCCGTTGCACACGCGGCTCGCCATCGGGACGGCCGAAAGACCGGTCGCGCCGACGAGAGGATTAATCTTCTTCTTTGCGAAGAGGTTCCAGATCTTCACCATCAGGATGCCGGAGGCGATGCTGAGCGCGAATGCGAAGAATCCGCCCACCACGATGCCTATGGTCTGGAGGTTGAGGAACGCGTCGGCCGTCATTGTCGCGCCCACGCACAGCCCGAGGAAGATGGTGGCGGTGTTCATCAGGCCGTTGGCTGCGGTGTTGAACAGGCGCGAAGTGTCCGGACCGATCTCACGGAGCAGGTTGCCGAACATCAGCATACCCACCAGAGGCACTGCGGTCGGGACGAAGATGGCCACAATGGTGGTCACGGCGATGGGGAATATGATCTTGACCGCTCTCATATTCTTGATCTCGAGCTTCTCGGGATAGATCTTGTCCTGCTCCTTCATATTGATCTTGAGCTCCTTCTCTGTGCAGAGGAGCTTGACCACGAGAGGGATGATGATGGGCACGAGAGCCATATAGCTGTAGGCCGCGATGGCGATGGGGCCGAGCAGGTGCGGGGCCAGCTTGATGGTGGTGAATATGGCCGTGGGGCCGTCTGCGCCGCCGATGATGCCGAGAGCCGCCGCTTCCTGAGGGGTAAATCCGATCAACAGGCTGATGAGCAGCACCGCGAAGATGCCGAACTGGGCCGCCGCTCCGAAGATGGAGAGCTTGAGGTTGCGCAGCATCGGGCCGAAGTCCGTCAGCGCGCCCACTCCCATAAAGATGATGGGAGGCAGCAGTCCGCTCTTGATGAGGGCGTAGTAGAGGTAGTTCATTATGCCGAACTCGTGGGCAATCTTGTGCAGAGGCATATCCCAGATTGATTCGCGGGTGCCGTCGGCAAGGGTCACGAGACCCAGCGAGTCGGCCTGCACCACTCCCATCTCGCCTCCCGGGAAGTTGGCTATGAGCACACCGAAGGCAATGGGGACAAGCAGCAGAGGCTCGTAGTGCTTCACGATGCCCAGATACAGGAGCACGAATGCAATCAGGTACATCAGCAGGAATGCCGGCTGGTCAGCGATGCTGCTCAGCGCCGTCATCTCGTAGAGTCGTTGGAATATGTCACTCATTTCCTTGTCATCTTTACGATTACATCATCTTCCTCCACAGTGTCGCCGGAGGATGCCTCGAAACTCACTATCACTCCGTCGAAGTCGGCGCAGATGGCGTTCTGCACCTTCATCGCCTCGATATAGCAGAGGGTATCTCCCTTCTTGACCTCGTCGCCGGGCTTTCGCGGAGTCTCCTGAGGACCCTTGGTGAGGAAGAACTTGCCCGAAAGGGGCGCGAGCACGTCTTCTGCGCCGGCGGTCGATGGTGCGGCCTTGGGAGCTGCGGCGCTCAGAGCGTCGCCGTACGCGATCTCAAGCCTGTAGTTCTGACCGTCCACGTTGACGGTGACAACCGACGGGCAGGCAGCCTGGGTCTTTGCGGCCTTGCGCTTCTCCAGGTCGGCCTCGAAGTCGGCCTTGGCCTTGCCGTTGCGGAAATTCTCGTACTGCTCGGGGTGCATCGCGTACTCGAAGAGCTCTTCGTCGTCCGGACCTGCCTCCCAGCCCTTTTCGGCCATCTTGCTGCGGTATTCGTCGAGGCAGTCGGGATAGTTGCCCTGAGGGTCTTCCTCCACGAACACGCGTCCCTGGGCGGCCGCAAGCGCCTTGATCTCGTCGTCAACCGGACCGGGGAGCTTCCCGGCCTTGCCGAGGACCATATCCCAGATGACGTCGGGGAATATCTCCCAACGGTTCTTGCCCTTCTCCATCGAGATGACGTTCATAAGGGAGAGGTTCTTCACATACTGCGAATATGGGGTCACGAGCGGGGGGAATCCTACCTTGGGCCAGACGTAGGCCACCTCGTCGAAGAGCTTGACGAGAAGCCCGTCTGTGGTGAGCTGCTCCTGCCCGTTCTTCGCCTTCCATTTGTTGAGGGTCGAGAGATTCTCCTCGAGGTCCGTCATCAGCGAGCCCATCATCCCTCCGGGGAGTCCCGGCTTGATGAGCAGCGAATTGTCGATGCGGTTGAGCGAAGGGCAGTAGTAGCCGAGGAAGTCGTCCAGCATCGCCTGAATCTTGGTCCTCGCCTCCATATAGGCCTCCATATTGATGTCCTTGACCTTGAATCCGGCGTCGCGGAGCATCTCCTGCACAGCTATCACGTCGGCGTGTCCGGTGCCCCAGGAGAGGGGCGACATCGCGACGTCCACGTACTCGCAGCCATTCTTGCAGACTTCGAGGATTGAAGCCATCGAGAATCCGGGGCCGGAATGGGAATGGTACTGGATGGGGATATCCTTGATGGCCTTAATGCCCTTCACTATCTTGCCGAGGGTCGAGGGGCGGCCGACTCCGGCCATATCCTTGAGACATATCTCGTCGGCTCCGGCGTCGATCAGCTTCTGGGCAAGAGCCACGTAGTACTCGACCGTGTGTACCGGAGAGTGAGTGATGCAGAGCGAAGCCTGGGTGATCAGGCCCGCCTGCTTGGCGTACTCGATGGAGGGGATAACGTTGCGCTCGTCGTTGAGGCCGCAGAATATGCGGGTGATGTCGGTCCCCTGAGCTTTCTTTACTTTGTAGAAGAGCTTCCTGAGGTCTTTCGAGCAGGGTCTCATCCTCAGGCCGTTGATGGCCCTGTCGAGCATCTGGGTCTGGATGCCCGCCTCGCGGAAGGGCTTTGTCCACTCGCGCACTGCAGTGTTGGGGTTCTCTCCATAGAGGAGATTGACCTGCTCGAAGCCTCCTCCGTTGGTTTCTACCCTGTCAAAGCACCCCATCCTGATTATCGAGGGTGCGATATCCACCAGCTGGTCAACCCTTGGCTGATACTTGCCGGCGCTCTGCCACATATCGCGGAACACCAGAGCGAATTTCACTTCTTTACTCATATCTTGCTGATTTTTACTATCCTGCCCTTGCCTCCGGTGATTGTTGCGACCGCCGCCTGCAGCACCTTCTCCACTTTCGCGTCAGGGCCTGACGCAGACTTGACGGGGACCTCTTCCGGGGGAACGATTTTGTTGACAAGGCTGATGAGCCCCTTGCTCCCGAATATCACAATCAGCAGAATCACGAAGACCGTGATCATGCCGACAACCATCAGGAGCAGACCTGTTTGAATGTTTTCCATTGAGATTTTGGCTGAAAATTAGCAGAATAAAGATAGTGCTTTTGCAATTCAAAACCAAAAATCCGCGCAACATTTTGCGCCTGCAATCGTTCTGATTATTTCCTCAGCACGTTGTATTCAAGTCCCATACGGGAGAGACTGTCGAGGAACTCCTCACAGACGCAGACCATAAACTTCTTGGACATCATCTCTATCCTGTAGCCCTTCTCCTTGTCGGTCAGGGTCACCATAAGAGGCGTCTTGCCCTTGAAAGTCTTGAGGAGTTTGAGCAGATCTCCCCTGAAAGTCTCATTCAGTCCTTCTGTCGGCACAACTGTGCAGAAAGACTTGATGTGCTCCTCGCCGACGTTGCCCAGCAGAGATATCTTCTTGATCTTGAAGCCATAGGGGACTTTCTTACCCTGAGCGCGGTCTTCGGGCTTGACGAAATATCTCTCGGTGACCTCTCCCTCGATGAAGAGCTGCGAATGCACCTGCATATAGGCCATATATGCCTCGTAGTCCTTGCCGAACAGGGCTATCTCATATGTGCCGCCGAAGTCCTCGAGCATCACCCTCGCGCCCGGCGAGCCGGACTTCGTGGTGATGGCCTTCACATCGGTCACTATGCCGGCCACAGCCGTCTTCAGAGACTTCCCGGCCTTCTCACATTCGTCGATTCTCTCCGCGATGCCGGACAGGGGGCAGTCGGTAAATGTCTGAATCTCGAACGCATAGCGGTCGAGCGGGTGAGAGCTCAGATACATCCCCACGAACTCCTTCTCCTGCTGAAGCAGCGTGAGGGCATCTTCCTCCCCCGCGAAGGCAGGCATCTGGGGCCTTACAGGCTTCATCTCCTCCACTTCGCCGAAGAGCGAGGTCGAAGCGTCCAGCTTGTCGTTGCGGTACAGGTCCGCATACCTCACCAGATTGTCTATGAAGAGCTCTCCGTCGGGGCAGGGAGTGAAGAACTGGCTTCTCTTGTAGCCGAACGAGTCGAAGGCCCCGGACGAGACCAGAGTCTCCAGAGAGCGCCTGTTGACGGTCCCGGAAAGCCTCTCCATAAAGTCCCACACGTCCGAATAGGAGCCGTTCGCGGAGCGGTCGTCGATAATGGCCTTGACCACGTTGTCGCCGAATCCCTTGAGCCCGCCCAGACCGAAACGGATACTGCCCTCCTTGTTGACGGAGAAGGCGGCGTCGGACTCGTTGACATCGGGGCTGAGCACCTTGATGCCGCCCTTCTTGCAATCGGCCATTATATCCTTGAGTTCTTCCATATTGGAAGCGTTCTGCGTGAGGTTGGAGGCCTGGAATTCCGAAGGATAATGAGCCTTGAGCCAGGCGGTCTGGTAGCTGACCCAGGCGTAGCAGGTGGCGTGCGACTTGTTGAAGGCATATTTGGCGAATGCCTCCCAGTCCTTCCAAATCTTCTCGAGCACATCCTGCGGATGCCCGTTCTTCAGGGCTCCGTCCATAAAAGACTGCTTGAGGGAGTCGAGCACGTCCTTCTTCTTCTTGCCCATTGCCTTGCGGAGCTTGTCGGCCTTGCCCTTGGAGAACCCGGCAAGCTTCTGCGACAGACGCATCACCTGCTCCTGATAGACAGTCACGCCGTAAGTCTCCTTGAGGTACTCTTCCATCTCCGGAAGGTCGTAGGTGATGGTGCTCGGGTCCACCTTGCCGGCAACGAACTTCGGGATGTAATCCATCGGGCCCGGACGGTAGAGGGCATTCATTGCTATGAGGTCTTCGAAGCGCTCGGGATGGAGCTTGATGAGCCACTCCTTCATACCGCCCGACTCAAACTGGAATATGCTCTTGGTATCGCCCCTGCCGTAGAGGTCAAACACAGCCGGGTCGTCAATGGGGATCTTCTCGATGTCGAAGTCCTCCCGGCCGTCGACCGTGCCGAAGCGCTTCCTGACGAGATCGAGGCACCGGTCGATAATGGACAGGGTCTTCAGACCCAGGAAGTCCATCTTGAGCATACCCACGTCTTCTATCTTTGTGCCTTCGTACTGGCTCACCCACACCTTCTGCCCGGTGGCCTTGTCCTCGCCCATCGTGATGGGGATATAGTCGGTGAGGTTGCCGCGGCCGATGATCATCGCGCAGGCGTGGATGCCTATCTGGCGGATGCATCCCTCCAGCCGGAGGGCATAATCTAGCACCTCCCTGACCAGAGGTTCTCCGTTCTCGTATTCGTTCTTGAGCTCCTTGATGTACTTGACGCTGTTGGCGAGAGTGGGCTTGTACTCCTTCTCTTCGCCGTTCTCCTTGACCGTGAACGGACGGTCCGGAATCATCTTGGTGAGTCTGTTGGACTCGGGGATGCTCATATTGCTGATGCGGGCGACATCCTTGACGGCAAGCTTGGCCGCCATCGTGCCGAACGTGATGACGTGCGAGACGTGATCGAGCCCATAGTGCTCCTGCACGTACTGGATGACGCGGAACCTCCCTTCGTCGTCGAAATCGACATCGATATCAGGCATCGATATACGCTCCGGGTTGAGGAACCGCTCGAACAGGAGGTCGTAGCGGATGGGGTCCAGATTGGTGATGCCGAGGCAGTATGCCACCATCGAACCTGCGGCCGAACCTCGTCCGGGGCCTATCGACACGCCGTTGCGCCGCCCCCAGTTAATGAAATCCTGGACAATCAGGAAATAGTCCGGGAATCCCATATAGGAGATTGTCATGAGTTCGAAATGGATGCGCTCGCTCTGCACCTCGTCGAGGGTCTGCCCGTAGCGTCTGTGGGCGCCTTCGTAGGCCAGATGGCAAAGATATGCCACAGACTTGCAGAACTCCTCCCCGCGGTCCTTGCGCGACAGCTCGTTGCCGTCGTGGTCGCGCTCCACTTCGTAGCGTCCGTTGTCGATGATATCCTTGTATTTGACCAGGTAGGTGTCGATGTCGGAGAGGAACGAGCTGTCAATCTCGAACTTGGGCAGCACGTGCCCGCGGTCTATCTCGTAGCGCTCTATCTTGTCGAGCACTTCGAGCGTATTGGAGAGCGCCTCCGGGTGGTCGGGGAAGAGGGCTGCCATCTCCTCCTCGCTCTTCAGATACTCCTGCTGGGTGTAGCGCAGCCTCTTCTCATCGTTGACATTGGCATTGGTGGTAAGGCATATCAGCCTGTCGTGGGCAGGGCCGTCTTCCCTTCGGACGAAGTGCACGTCGTTGGTGGCCACAACCTTGACCCCGGTGCGCTCGGCGAGCTCGAAAATGGCCGCGTTGTACTCCTGCTGCTTGCGATAGAGGTCCTGGGCATTCTGCTGGGCGCTCACCGGAAGTCCCTCCACCTCGCAGCGGTGGAGCATCACCTCGAGGTAATAGTCCTCTCCGAACACCCTCTTGTGCCATTCGACAGCCTCGTCAAGGGCCTTTGTGTCGCCGGCGAGTATATTGACCGGAATCTCTCCCGCGATGCAGGCGGAGCAGCAGATGAGCCCCTCGTGGTACTTCTCGATGATTTCGTGGCTCACGCGGGGCTTGTCGTAGTACATACCCTCGATATGCCCGAGGGAGACTATCTTCATCAGATTCTTGTAGCCGTCGTAGTTCTTGGCAAGCAGGATCAGATGATAGTATTTGCGGTGTTCGTTGTCCTTGAGCCGCGGGTCATAGTGCCTTGTGACATACACCTCGCAGCCGACTATCGGCTTGACGGCGGGATGCTTCTTGGCGGTGTCGCAGAAGTCCTTGACACCGTACATATTGCCGTGGTCGGTGATTGCGACGCCGGGCATTCCGAGCTCCTCGGCGCGGCTCAGCAACTTGCCGATGTCGGACATCCCGTCGAGGATGGAGTATTGGGTGTGAACGTGAAGGTGTACGAAGGACATGACGATGCTGCTTTATATCTACCAGCCCTGCGCTGACAGCGTCAATTCCACCCCGTCAGGAGTCACGAGGGTGGCGCCCGCTTCGGGAAGAGCCAGGTGACCGATGATGTCGAACGTCGGGAACTCCTTCCTGAAGGCCTCCAGCTGCGTTATCGGGACCACGAACATCAGGCGGCAGTCGTCGCCTCCGTTCATCGCCGCCGACACGGGATCCACATCGAGCTCTTTGGCAAGAGCGAAACTGTTGCCCTCAAACGGTATCTTGTCCGCGTATATCTTCACCCCGAGCCCGGTGTCTCTGTGCAGACGAAGCGCCGCGTCGGCAAGACCTCTCGTCACGAAATATCCGTGCGAGGGGGTCACTCCGGACGCAATCATCCTGGACTGAACCTCCGTGTCAAGCTCAGGCTTCAGATAGGCCGAGACCAGCATCTTGTTCTTCTCGAGCCTGTCTTGAGCGAGCTCTCCCCGGTCAAAATTCGCCTTCTCGGCCTCCAGGATTCTCTGTCCGAGATATGCGGCTCCAAGGCTTCCCGACACGCAGACGAGGTCCTTGCTCCGGGCCTGAGCGGCCGGCAGCTCGGAAGACTTCCCCCCTGTCGCGCTCACGCTTATGCAAAGGCCGTTCTTCGACGGCTGGAGGTCCAGCGAGACGCAGGCATATCCGTGCTCCTTCGCTCCCATCACAATCCCTGCCCAAAGCTCCTTTATCTGCTCGAAGTCAAGCTTGGCGGACACTCCGAGCACGACGCTGAGCGAGAGCGGATCCGCAAGGGCGGCGTAGAGCTCTCCCGTCGCCTCCAGCACACTCTTGTAGCCCAGATGCTTGAGCGGGAAGTACACCAGGTCGAAGTCGATTCCCTCCAGCAGGACCTTCGAGGCAGTGACCGCAGTGCCCTGCACCTGCGCAAAAAGAGGCTCTCCGAAGGGCTTGTAGCCTGTCCCTTCGAAGAGTTCCCTTATGGCCTCGACGCGGCCAAGTTGAGCAAAAGTCTTGCTCTCCATTACAGATTGCGGAGGAGGTTGTTGAGATTGACCTTCTTGTCAATCATTGCCTTGAGCTCGCTCACCGGCACTCTCTCCTGCTTCATCGTGTCGCGGTCGCGGACCGTCACGCATCCGTCAACGAGGGAATCGTGGTCGACCGTGATGCAGAACGGGGTGCCGATGGCATCCTGACGGCGATAGCGCTTGCCGATGGAGTCCTTCTCCTCATACTGGCAGTTGAAGTCATATTTGAGGTCATCCATAATCTTCTGGGCGAACTCGGGCAGGCCGTCCTTCTTTACGAGAGGCAGCACTGCGGCCTTGACCGGAGCGAGAGGAGCGGGGATGCTGAGCACCACGCGGCTGTCTCCGCCCTCGAGCTGTTCCTCGTGGAACGAGTGACTGAGCACGGCGAGCACCATACGGTCCACTCCGATGGAAGTCTCGATCACGTAGGGAGTGTATGCCTTGTTCTCCTCGGGGTCGAAATACTCGATCTTCTTGCCGGAGAACTTGGCGTGATTGCCGAGGTCGAAGTTGGTGCGGCTGTGCACTCCTTCAAGCTCCTTGAAGCCGAAGGGGAAATTGAACTCGATGTCGGTGGCGGCGTTGGCGTAGTGAGCAAGCTTCTCGTGGTCGTGGAAGCGGTAGTTCTCAGCTCCCATCCCCAGATTGACGTGCCACTTCATACGCTGCTCCTTCCACTTCTTGAACCAGTCGAGCTCGGTGCCGGGCTTGATGAAGAACTGCATCTCCATCTGCTCGAACTCCCTCATACGGAAGATGAACTGCCGCGCGACAATCTCGTTGCGGAAGGCCTTGCCTATCTGGGCGATCCCGAAGGGTATCTTCATCCTGCCGGTCTTCTGGACGTTGAGATAGTTCACGAATATGCCCTGAGCCGTCTCCGGACGGAGATAAATCGTGTTGGCTCCCTCGGAGGTGCTGCCCATCGAAGTGCTGAACATAAGGTTGAACTGCCTCACGTCGGTCCAGTTGCAGGTGCCGCTGATTGGGCAGACGATGTTGCAGTCGTAGATTATCTGACGGTATTCGGCGAAGTCCGAAGCCTCCTCGGCAGCCTTGTAGCGGTTGTGAACCTCATCCCACTTGGCCTGCTCGCGGAGCACGTTGGGGTTGGTCTTGCGGAACTGCTCCTCGTCGAAGGACTCGCCGAACTTCTTGCGGCCCTTCTCCACTTCCTTCGTGATCTTCTCCTCGATTCGCAGGAGGTAGTCTTCGATCAGCACGTCGGCGCGATATCTCTTCTTGCTGTCCTTGTTGTCTATGAGGGGGTCGTTGAACGCGTCCACGTGGCCGGAAGCCTTCCAGATGGTCGGATGCATGAAGATGCAGGAGTCGATACCCACGATATTTTCGTTGAGGCGGGTCATTGCGTTCCACCAGTACTGCTTGATATTGTTTTTGAGTTCGACACCCATCTGACCGTAGTCATACACGGCGGCGAGGCCGTCATAAATTTCGCTCGAAGGGAAAATAAATCCGTACTCCTTGCAGTGCGCCACGAGTACCTTGAACAATTCTTCTTGTGTCATAATATTTCGTTTATCAATCTTACAAATCTAACAAACTTCTTCCAACTTCGCCAGAAGTTCCTTCACAAATTCCCTCGATTCCACCTGCGGATGCGGAATCGTGAGTTCGGGGCCCTCGATCCGGCGCTTGCCATAGTACAGGATATCAATGTCTATCACTCTGTCGTGATACACCCTGCTTCCGTCGGGCGCATACTGCACCTCGTCAGTGCGCCCCAGATTGCGCTCCACCATCTTGCAGACCTTCAGGAGCGGGAAGGGCTGGACTCTGGTCTCGAACCTCACCGCGAGGTTGAGGAAATCCGGCCCCTCGAACCCGCAGGCCTTCGTCTCCATCACGGGAGAGACTGCCTTGCAGGAGCACCCGAGCGCGATTTCAAGAAGTCTGAGGGCGCTTCGGATATTGGCCTGTCTGTCGCCCAGGTTGGACCCCAGCAATAATGTCACCTCTGCCATATTCTCTACAATTCCGGATCGAACCCGAGAGCCACCCTCGCCTCGTCGGAGAGCATACTCTGGTCCCACACGGGGTCAAACACAAGGTCCAACGCACAAGACTTCACTCCCGGAGTCATCTCCACCGCGTGCCGGACCTCCTGCATCACCTCGTCCGCCATCGGGCAATTCGGCGCCGTGAAGGTCATCTTGACGTAGACCTCGCGCGCCTTGTTGATATTCAACTCATATATCAGCCCCAAGTCATAGATGTTGACCGGAATCTCCGGGTCGTACACCTGCTTGAGCGCAAGCACAACAGCCTCATACAGAGGGGCAAGCTCCTTCACGTCCTCGGAGGTGAGCACTTCCTTTACTTCACTGGACATTACGCGCGATCTCCTTTATTCTGTCTATCATTGAGGCCAGTCCTCCGGCCCTGGTCGGCGAGAGGTTCTCCCTCAGCCCGATCTCTCCAATCCAGGCGAAGTCGTCCGACGCAATCCGGGCGGCCGGCCTTCCCGAATACACTCCTATGAGCAGGGATATGATGCCCTTGGTGATGACGGCATCGCTGTCGGCAGAGAAGAAAAGGGCTCCGTCGCGCACTTCCCAATCCAGCCAAACCCTTGACTGACAACCTTTTATGAGCTTATCCTCCGTCTTCGACGACTCCGGGAGCGCTTCAAGCCTCTTACCGAGATCGATCAGATAGGCATACTTGTCCAGCCACTCGTCAAACATCCCGAACTCCTCGACGACAGCAAGTTTTGATTCTTCCAACGTCATAATTATCTCAGCATTTGCACTGCCTTGCGCAGCGATTCCACAAAAT
>R18__coassemble_1221_pt1 | contig 57292 bp, 49 predicted proteins | sample R18__metabat2_high_PE_016 | metagenome-assembled genome bin R18
AGTGCCCCCTGAAAGGGGGTTGGGGGTTGAGAAAACTTAAAGAGGCTGACTAAAAAGGGTAGTTTCGGAGCGAAGCGACCCGGGGAGTCTGAGGGGCGTAGCCCTTCAGTGCCCCCTGAAAGGGGGTTGGGGGTTGAGAAAACTTAAAGAGGCTGACTAAAACGACAGTTTTTAGTCAGCCTCTTGGAGGGTGCAGAAAGAGATTATTTCTTTCTGTTCTTGTATCTCTGATAGAACATATCAACACGGCCGGCGGTGTCGACAATCTTGGTCTTGCCGGTGTAGAAGGGATGAGAGGTGTTCGAGATCTCAACCTTCACGAGAGGATATTCAACACCTTCGATCACGATGGTCTCCTTGGTGGTGGCGCAGGAACGGGTGATGAATACGTCTTCGTTTGACATATCCTTGAAAGCTACAAGACGGTAGGTTTCGGGATGAAGTCCAGTTTTCATAATGCACTAGTGTTTAAAAAGCGACGCAAAGATAGTGAATTATTTTGATTCTGCAAGGCACCTCTTTATTATTCAATTTTTTTCATTAATTTAGCAAAAATTTGAGTAACTGATGACGAGTTTTTTAAATGATTTCGAATCCAAGAGTGCCCAGACCAAGAGAAGCATACTCCGCTCCTGCATTGATGCCGGAGACAGCAGCATCGCTGATCTGAGTCAGAGCATAGGAGTCAGCGTGCCGACAGTCACCAAGCTCATCTCTGAGCTCATCGAGGACGGATTCCTCGAGGAGAAGGGCAAGATAGGCACCAGCGGAGGTCGCCGCCCCAACACTTACGGTCTCAACCCCGGAGCCGGATATTTCCTCGGCGTGGAGGTCGCCAGGCAGCATTTCCACATTGCCGTGTCGGACTTCAGCGGTGAGATCATCCTTTTCATTCAAGACATCGAGTTTGTCCTCGAAGCCAATGCCGACTCCTTCAGCACAATGTGCTCGCGCATAAAGGAGGAGGTCGCCAGGGCCGGTCTGGACTGGGGCAAGGTGCTTGGAGTGGGCATCTCTCTCTCCGGAAGGGTCAACCCCGAGAAGGGATTCAGCCTGACCTATTTCGTCAGCGAGGACATCCCGGTCAAGGATCTCTTCCAGAAGGGGCTCGACGTCCCCGTCACGATAGAGAACGACTCCCGCGCGATGGCATACGGCGAGTATCTCACGCTCGGCAAGAACGCCAACCCCAATATGCTCTTCATCAACCTCAGCTGGGGCCTCGGGATGGGTATCATCGTCAACGGGGAGCTCTATTACGGCACTTCCGGCTTCTCCGGCGAGATCGGGCATTTCCCGCTGCTTGACAACAACCTCATCTGCCGCTGCGGCAAGGTGGGATGTCTGGAGACCGGCGCCTCAGGCTCCGCCCTCAAGCATTGGATCCTTGTCAAACTCTCCGAAGGCCGGCAGTCTTCGCTCAGAGGACTCGACGAGATACGTCTTCACAATATCCTCGAAGCCATCGAGAGAGGCGACGTGCTCGCCATCGAGGGCATAGGACAGATCGGAGAGACTCTGGGGCGCGGCATCGCCGGTCTTATCAACATCTTCAACCCCGGACTTGTCGTGATCGGAGGGCGTCTGATTGTCGGTCGCGACTACCTGATGCTCCCGATCAAGACCGCGGTCAACCGTCTGTCGCTCTCAAAGGTGAGCGCCGACACGAAGATCCGCTTCTCCAAGCTCGAGCGCAGGGCCGCCGCCGTCGGAGGATGCCTGCTGAGCCGGGGCAAACTGCTCGGATTGCTATAGATTATGCAGAAAGACAAGACAGCCCTCGAAGTAGCTTCTCTCGCCGGGCACATCCTGCTCGAGAACGGAGCGGAGATAAGCCGGGTGGAAGAGACGATGGAGCGTATAGCAACTCACTTCGGAGTCGATTCGGAGAATTTTTTCGTCCTCTCCAACGGCATCTTCACCACCGGCCCCGACGGATACGCCAAGGTCGAGTTCATTCCTTTCAAGGGGGCGCAGCTGGAGAGGGTAGCGCAGGTCAACCAGATATCGCGCGACCTTTGTTCTGGGCGCCTTGACCTCGAGCAGGCGCACCTCGACCTCGAAAAGGTGCGTTCGTCTCCGGGCAAGCCGCCTCTCGAGCAGATTGCCGGTTCCGCTGTCGGCTGCGCCGGGTTCTGCATCATCTTCGGCGGTGGTCTCGCGGATGCCTGCGCCTCTCTTCTGACAGGACTCCTCCTGTGGGTATTCGTCATTTTCGTCAGTGCCCCGCATATGTCCAAAGCCCTCGGCAATATCTGTGGAGGCGCTCTCGCGACTCTTCTTTCTGTCCTGTTCTTCCGTATAGGGATAGGCAGCAGCCTGGGCAACATAATAGTCGGCTCGCTGATTCCCCTCATCCCCGGTCTCGCGTTTACCAACGGGATCAGGGACATTGCCGACGAGGACTACATCGCCGGCGCCACGCGTCTTCTGGACGCGCTTATGGTGTTCTTCTGCATTGCCGCCGGAGTCGTGTCGGCATTCTTCATCGAGCGTCTCCTGACGGGGGCCGCTCCCATAGTGAACGGAGTCGAACCCAATGAACTTATGGCTTCCGTCCCGGTGCAGGCCGCCGCCGCCTTTGTCGGAACCCTCGGATTCTCGGTGCTTTTCGGTGTGCCGCGCTCTCACTACATCCATTCTTCACTCCTTGCGACTCTCGGGTGGATAGTGTATCTGCTGCTTTTCTCCTGCACTTCGCTCGGAGCCGTGGCATCCACATTCTTCGCTTCCGTCACGGTGGCCATACTGTCCCGCAGGTGTGCCGTGCTCTTCAAGGCTCCCCAGACCATCTTCCTTCTGACGTCCATCTTCCCGATGATCCCCGGAGGCGGAATATTCTGGACGGTATTCTTCGTGGTGTCCGGGAGGATGAACCTTGCGCTTCATACCGGGACCCTCGCTCTCGGCGTGACGGCGGCCATAGTGCTGGCAATCGTGCTCGCCCGCTCGCTCGTATCGCTCAGGAAGCATAGAAAATCGCAAAAAAATATGTAAGTTTGGCGCTTGTATGAAACTTGAACTCAAACTTAGGTCTAAGCTTGTCCTCAGCCACTGCGCTATCGCCGTCGTGCTGCTCATCTCGTGCATAATCTCGGTGATGGAGTACAGCAGCATGAGCACATACGTGTCGGGCAAGATCGCCGACAACATCAACTCCGTCAACGTCGCGCGGCGCCTCTCCGATGTCATCAGCCGCTACAACCTCGATATTCTCTCCGTCATAGGCGACGAGTCGGTCTCCACCCCTCCCGACTACGACAGCGAGGCCTTCCTGAGTTATTGCGACTCTCTGGGCAGCTCGATAGTGGACAAGTCGGTGGAGTCCCTCACCGAGGCCGTGAAGTATTCGTATGCCGCATATATGCTCACCTCCCTTGAGCTCGAGACGGTGCTCAAGTCCGACTTCGTCGATTCGAGAGTCTGGTACTTCGAGCGTCTCCAGCCCCGTTTCAACAGGCTTGACTCCGACATCGAAGCCCTCTCGGAGACTGTCTACAAGGAGCTCAAGCACAACTCGGAGACATTCGACAGGGGCTTCTACCGGAGCATCATCCCCGGTATCGTGGCCGTCGGGGTCGGGCTTCTCCTGGTGCTGCTGCTTCTATTCTTCCTGCTCTCCTACTACGTCAACCCTCTGTACAAGATGCTCGATTCGCTCAAGGCATACCGTGAGGTCGGCAAGAAGTATACGTGCGGCTTCGAAGGCGACGACCAGCTGTCCGAGCTCAACGAAGGCATCCGGGAGATCGCTTCCGAGAATCAACAGCTGCGCAAAAGACTGCTCGGACGATGAATCTGAAGGTTATCAGCAGGAATGTCGGGTTCGCGCTGCTTGTCAGTGCGCTCTTCATGTTCCTCTCCATCGTGGTATCTGTCCTGAGGGGCAACGACAGCGCCCTTGCGGCTCTTATCATAAGTTTCACCATCACCTTCATCGTGGGCGTCTTCCCTTTTATATTCGTCAGGAAGACATCCTCGATAACCCTTCAGGAGGGGTATGTCATCATCACCCTTTCGTGGCTTATGTCATTCGTGTTCGGGATGCTGCCTTATGCTCTGTGGGGAGGTCCGTTCACGCTTGCCAATGCCTGGTTTGAGAGCGTTTCGGGCTTCACCACCACAGGCGCCACGATTCTCGAGAACGTGGAGGTTCTGCCCGACAGCCTGCTGTTCTGGAGGGCTTCGACCCACTTCATCGGAGGGCTCGGCGTCGTGGTGTTCCTGCTTCTCATCATCCCCGGGTCAAGCCCGATGAGGATGAGGCTGACCAATATGGAGCTCAGCTCTCTGTCGAAGAGAGGATACTCGAGCCGTCCCAACAAGACCGTCTATATCTTCGCTTCCGTCTATCTGGGCCTTACAATAGCCGCTTTCGCTGCCTACCTTCTTGTGGGTATGAGGCCTCTTGAAGCCATCTGCCACGCCATGAGCGTGTGCGCGACCGGAGGATTCAGCACCAGGACCCTCTCGATTGCCGCCTTCGACTCCGCGGGGGTCGAGATCGTGACAATGGTCTTCATGTATCTGGCATCAATCCATTTCGGACTCGTGTTCCTCTGCATAGTGAACAGGTCTCTGCGCCCTCTTGACAACCCTGTGCTTCGCTTCTTCTCCCTGTCTGTCGTGGTCGTGGCTCTGATCACGGGCCTGAGTCTCAAGCTGTTTGGAGTCGAATCGTCGCTCGGAGAGGCTCTCTGGCACGGCGCGTTCCAGACTCTCAGCATCGCTTCCACTTCGGGATTTGCGGTCGTGGACAACTCCGCCTGGCCTCTGCTGCCGAGTTTTCTCCTGATGATGATGTCAGTGATGTGCGGGTGCGCCGGGTCTACCACCGGAGGAGTGAAGGCAGACCGCGTGCTCGTGCTCCTGAAGTCCGTAGGGCGCCAGATCGGGCGCATCCTGCACCCTTCGCTCGTCAACGAGGTCCGTCTGGGACGCAGAGTCCTTCGCGACGAGGAAGTCACCCCGCACATACTCTACATAAGCTTGTACTTCTTCATACTTGCCGTCTCTGTGCTCCTCTGCCTGATTGCGGGCGTAAACTCCAGCAGTGCTCTCAGCGGGTCACTGAGCTGCCTCGGCAATGTCGGTCCTGCAATCGCCGAGATCGGCTCGATGGGCAATTTCAACTCCATCTGCAATGCCGGCAAGCTTGTTTTTACTCTCGATATGTTCCTCGGACGCATCGAGATCTATCCTGTCCTTGCGGTGGTGGCGATGATTTTTGATTCTCATAGGGGCAGGCTGTGATGGAGAGGGAAGAGTCGCTGTACAAGAGTTTCCTCAGACACTTCGCGTCGGTCCCGACATCTTGTCAGGACTCCTTCTTCCGCTCCGTGGCATCGTTCATCACGAGCGATGACGCGGACATAATGGTCGTCAACGGCTATGCCGGCACAGGCAAGACCACTGCCGTGTCTGCTGTTGTCTCGTCGCTTGCACTCTTCAGGGTCAAGTCTGTCCTGCTCGCGCCGACAGGGCGGGCCGCCAAGGTGCTCTCCGCCATGTCCGGACATCAAGCCTGCACCATCCACAAACATATCTACCGGCAGAAGTCTGTCGGACACGACGGCTTCGGGCAGTTCTCCCTGATGCCCAACAAGGCGCGCAGCACGCTCTTTGTCGTCGACGAGGTGTCGCTCATCGGCATCGACGCGCAGGAGAGGCAGAGCAGTACGGTCTTCGGCACCGGTAACCTGCTGGAAGACCTGGTGGAATTCGTCCGGAGCGGCGACGACTGCCGCCTGATTCTCATAGGTGATGCCGCCCAGCTGCCTCCCGTCGGACTCGACGAGTCGCCTGCCTTGTCTGCGGATTATATGGACGGATTCGGGGGAGTGGTGTACTCGCAGCTCACGACTGTCGTAAGGCAGGAGAGCCTCTCCCAAATCCTCGAGAATGCGACCTGCGTCAGGGAGAAGATAGGGTCCGGAGATTGTTCGCTTCGCTCGACCCTTGTCTCCGGTCGGGAAGTCGAAAGGGTGAGCGGAAGCGAATTGATCGACAAGATCACCGACGCCTACGCCCGTTACGGGGAGGACGGCGTGGCGATACTCACCCGCTCCAACAAGAGGGCCATACGCTACAATCTGGGTGTCCGCTCGACTGTCCTCTTCAAGGAGGAGAGGCTTCAGAGGGGAGACAAACTGATGATTGTGAAGAACTGCTACCAGTTCTGCGAGGATGTGGAGGGGATGGATTACATCGCCAACGGAGATATTGCCACTCTAGAGAAGATCTGGAATTACGAAGACCGCTACGGCCTCCACTTCGCCGATGCGCTGCTCGACTTCCCGGACTACGACAATGCGACACTCCGCGTCAAGGTCTGTCTGGACACTCTGGAGTCGGAGTCGGCATCGCTCAGCTACGAGCAGCAGAATGCCCTGTATCAGGGAGTATCGGCAGATTATGCCCATCTGGGCTCGAAGAAGAGAGTGTGGGAGGCCGTCAGGGAAGACAAATATTTCAATGCCCTGCAGCTCAAATATGCCTCGGCCATCACTTGCCACAAATCTCAGGGCGGTCAGTGGGACTGCGTCTTCGTGGATTGTCCCTTCTGGCAGCCGGAACTCTCGACGGATGACCTCAAATGGCTCTACACTGCTCTGACGCGCGCTGTAAGCAAGGTCTATCTCGTCAATTTCCCGGATATGTATTTTGACTCTGAACAATATGACAACAATTAAGAAAATACTTTTTGCCGCCGCGCTGCTCTGCGCGGCAGTCCCCGCCCCGGCGGAGGAGCTCAATCCGACCCCGAGCCCGGACTCGAGCAAGGTTGCTTTTACGCTCGACGGCGACTTGTGGGTCAGAAACGTCAGTGACTCGACCCTGACCCGTCTCACCTTCGACGGATGCTTTGACATACTCAACGGCCACGCTTCCTGGGTCTATTATGAGGAGATCCTGGGGAGAGCGTCCAGATACAAGGCTTTCTGGTGGAGCCCGGATTCGCGCAAGATCGCCTTTATGCGCTTCGACAACACCGGAGTGAGCCTCTTTCCGATATATTCTCCCTTCGGGCAGAACGGCTCCCTCAGTCAGACCCGCTACCCCAAAGCCGGTCAGACCAACCCGTCGGTGCGTATCGGCATAATCAATCTCGATAACGATCGCATCGGCAGCCTGCCGCTTCAGGATAAGCTCACTACGCTCGTCCCTCCCACGCCTGACGGCGCGGGCCCCTCCCATTCATGTGGCCATGGGCGGCCACACTTACCTGAAGCGGCAGGCTGCCGATGCACTACCGCCGAGGTGGTCTGGGCGGATTTTGAGCAGAGCCGAGAGCAGTATTTCGGGGAGCCGTTCTGGAGCGATGATTCGCGCAGACTCTACGTGCAGAGGATGCCCCGGCGCCAGAACACGCTCGACCTCTATGCCGTCGACGCATCTGACGGCAGCAAGACAGCCATTTATCACGAGGAATACCCCACCTGGATCGAGTTCATCGACGATATGCTCTTCGACAGCGACGGCTTCTATATGGCCCGCGACTTCGAGACGGGCTGGCAGCAGATATATCACCTCTCCTACGACGGCACCCTCCGTCGTCTGACCGATGCTCAGAACTGGGGCGTCAGGCTTCTTCGCTGCGACCCCGCCAAGGGCCGCGTCTGGTTCTCCGGAAGGCGGGACTCGCGTCTGCACGACTGCGTCTACAGGCTCGACAAGAATGGGAAGGTCACGCTCCTCTCCGACCCCGACAAGTGGATCACTGACATCGGATTCTCTCCTGACGGAGAGTCGTTCACCTGCAGGGAATCCAACGCCAGGGAGCCCTGGAGGACCGTCCGGTATTCCGCCCTCGGCAAGGGATGCAAGCTCCTCGAGGTGTTGAAAGCGCCGGAGGATGTGCCTTCGGATTGCCCTCTGCCGCAGCTTGTCCGGATCAGCAATGACGGATTCGACCTCTATGGCCTCATCACTTACCCGCGGGGGTTCGACCCCTCGAAGAAGTATCCTCTGGTGATGGAGGTCTACGGCGGCCCCGGCACGGCATACGTGCGCGACCGCTGGCAGGACCGCGACGCGTCCAACCGCTGGTGCTTCGAGAACGGAGTCATCTGGATGTGCGTCGATCCGCGGTCATCCGGAGAGAACGGCCGCGCCGGGATGGATCAGGCCTTCAGGAGGATGACCGTGATAGAGCTTCAGGACTATATCGCCTGGGCTAAGTATATGGGTTCCCAGCCTTGGGTCGATGAGTCCCGCATAGGAGTGGAAGGATTCTCGTTCGGCGGGACCACCACCGCAATGCTGGTGCTCCGCTACCCCGAGTATTTCAGCTGCGGCATCGCCGGAGGCGGGGTCTATGACTGGACCCTGTATGATTCTGTCTACACGGAGAGGTTTATGGACACACCCGAGGCCAATCCCGAAGGATACGCCCTTGCTTCGGTGCTGCACTATCTCTCTCCCGACGGTCCCGGCATATCCCCGGACTACAAGAGCGGCTCTCTTAAGCTCACTCACGGCACGGGCGACGACAATGTCCACTTTCAGAACACTCTCCGGCTCATCGACGCCCTGCAGAGGAAGGGCCTCCGCTTCGGTCTTATGATTTATCCAGACGGTATGCACGGATACCGCGGCGACCAGCACAAGCACGATGTGATGGATGCCGCGGCATTCTGGAAGGAGCGATTCGGCCTCTAATCTTTTGCAGGTTTGAGAATGGCGCTGAATCCGCCTCCGGAGGCCATTCTGAGCTTGAACAGGCCGCCGGAAGCGATGCTGCCGCGCTGCAGAGTGTAATTCTGCGCATTGGAGTCGGAGTCGTCCGCGTCGCGGAAGAGCTCATAGTCCCAGTCGCCCTCGGGCAGGAAATCAAGATTCATGCTTACTTCGCGCGCATCCCAGCCGGTTATGCCCGAGAGGTAGTAGGCCCCGTCCTTCTCGCGGCAGACGACGATAAACCGTCCCATCTCGCCACAGAGGACCTTCTTGGAGTCGTAGTGGCGGGGAAGAGAGGCGATGAAGCGGGTTGTGGCATCTTCTGCCCTGTAGTTGGTGGGAGTGTCGCAGAGCATCGTGAGAGGGGAGTCGTAGATGCCGTAGAGGGCCACCTGGTGTGCTCTCGTGCCCATCGAGGAGGGCTTGCTGTAGTTGGTCTCGAACTGAGAGCGGGCGGAGTTGCGCATCGCGCCGGGAGTGTAGTCGCTCGGACCGGCCATAGCTCTGAGATAGGCGAGTGTGACGTCGTGGCCCGGGAAGTCGAAATCAGGGTCAGTCCACTTGGCGTTCTCAAGGCCCTTGATGCCTTCGACGTTGATGAGGTTGGGCCAGGTGCGGTTGAGCCCTGAAGGAGGGAAGATTCCGTGACAATCTATCATCAGATGGTGCTCGGCGGCCTTTGCGAGTATGGTCTCCAGCATCTCCACCGCCTGCTGGTCGCCGCGGTCGAGAAAGTCCGGCTTGAATGCGGCGATGCCCATATCTTCGTAGCGCTCGAACACTTCGTCCGCCTCTTTGTACAGGCGGTCGAGCACAGCCCAGAGGATGAGGCGTACGTCCTTGGAAGCGGCGTATTGCGCGAGTCCCTCGAGATCGAGAGTCTTTATGGGCCTCAGAAGGTTCTGCCCGGGACCGACTTTGCCCCATCCTTCGTCCAGAATCACGTACTCGAGGCCATAATCGGCAGCGAAATCAATATACTCCCGGTAGGTGCGGTCGTTGACCCCCGGCTTGAAGCCGACCCCTTCCAGCCCCCAGTCGTTCCACCATTCCCACGCGCTGAAGCCGGGCCTGATCCAGCTCGTGTCTTCAACTTTGGAGGGAGTGGCGAGGGCGTAGATGACGTTGTCCTCGGGGATGGCGGAGTCTTCCGTCGTGATTTTGAATATTCTCCACGGGTATGTGCGGGGACCTTCGCTTGCCGCGATCCATTCTTCTCCGGGGTAAGGCGGGAACGTGAGGCTGAGCTCACGCCCACCCGCTTCGGCCTCGTCCAGGAATGCGACAGGGTAGGAGTGGACGTCAGATTCGGCCAGAGTGACTCTTATCCCTTCCTCTGTAAGGACGCTCGAGGGTAGAAGATCCACTCCGTCCGACCCCTCGGAGAGGGGAGCCGTGAGATACCATCCCTCGAATGATGTCTTGAAGGGGTTTTTGTGGCTGTTGTTGCGGCAGCGGGTGAGGAGGCCGTCGGAGGTGAAGCGGACGATTGAGGTCTCGTCCTTTACCGTCGTCCTGCCCTCTAGAGAGGAGCAGAAGCGGTAGGCGATGGCGTCGTCGGCTACCCTCCATTCGACCGAAGTGCCGTCGGAGAAGCTGACTTTCAGCAGGTTGTATGTCCAGCTGAATTGAGATTGCCTGTGCAGCGGAGAGACTATATGCTCCTCGATGCCTCGTTTGACCTCCCATTTGATGCTGCCCTGCCCGGCTTTCCGGACTTCGGGTGCGTCCGACAGGATGTCGAGCCCGATCTGGCAGTCATCCAGGATGAGTGCTCCGCCCTTGCTGGCGGACCATGTCATCTGGGTCGGGTCGAAGGTGAGCTTGATGCCGCCGTCCGGAGAGGTCAGGCTCTTTGTCTCGGAGCAGGCGACAAGGGTGACTGACAGCGCAAAAAGCGCTTTGAAGAGTGTCTTTTCCATATTGGTCTTTTGTTTGATTTTCGCATCTGAACGCTCAAATATACATAAAAATACCGATTTGTCGGATTCTATCAACTCCACCTGTTGCCTGCGAACCGCAAAAACGTTAAATTTGTACTTTACAAGACAAACCGATCCCTATGCGACTTTTGCTTCACTTCGCGGCTCTGCTTGTTGCCGTAGCGAACCCTCAGCCGAGGTTCTCCTTCTGCCTTGACGGCGAGAGCTCCGCCAGGTTCATCCGGAGCTGGAAGAAGACTCAGACCACAACTGACCCCTCCTGCCGGAGTGACGTGTGGACTTCTCCCGACGGGAAGCTCCGAATCACCTCCGAGGTCAGGTGTTATCCCGAGTTTGACGCCGAGGAGTGGACTCTGTACCTGACCAATCTCTCGGACTCCGACAGTCCTCAGATCACGAATCTTCAGGCGGCCGACTTCGTCCTGCCCCAGCCCTCCGGCCCCAATCCGGAGGCTACGCTCTACACTCTCCGCGGGTCTGACGCCCTCGAGAGTGACTTTTCGCTCATCAAGCTCCCCCTCCTCGAAGGGGAGAGGCACGCCTTCGCCCCCACGGGAGGCAGGTCTTCGGCCGTGAGCGCATTCCCATTCTACAATATCGCCTTCGACGATTCGAGCGGCGCCTTCGTCTCAGTCGGCTGGACCGGAGACTGGCAGGCCGAGTTCTCCCGCACCCGCAAGGGAGTCAGCGTCAAGGCCGGGATGCCGGTAGACCTGTATCTCCGCCCCGGCGAGACTATCCGCACCCCCTCGATACTTGTGATGAAGTGGGAGGGACGGACCAGAATCGACGGTCACAACAAGTTCCGCCGCCTTATGCTCGAGCACTTCACTCCCCGCGGCTCCGACGCTAAGACCTGGCAGCCTCCATTCTGCGCGGGGTTTGACTACGGCGACCCTTCGCCCTGTATGGAGTTCGAAGGCTTCACGGACGCGATGGCGCGGGCCATAATAGACCGGCACAAGAGATGGGGCATCATGCCCGAGTATTTCTGGATAGATGCCGGCTGGTACGGGGACAATAATTCCCCGGTGGAGTCGGACCGGTACAACTGGGGCAATACTGTTGGCAGCTGGGAGGCTGATCCCGAACGCTTCCCCGGCGGCATAAAGGCCGTCGCGGACGCGGCTCACGAGGCCGGCGCGGGGCTGCTGCTGTGGTTTGAGCTGGAGCGCGTGTACAAGGGGACCAAATGGTGGCGCGAGCATCCCGAATGGCTTCTGCACCGGGAGAAGTGGGCCAACAACAATATTCTCGACCTCGGCAATCCCGATGCCTGCCGGTTCCTCACTGACTTCTTCATCAAGTTCGTGGAAGACAACTGCATCGACTGTTACAGGCAGGATTTCAATCTCTCTCCCGATTATATCTGGGAGGCGTGCGACGAGCCGGGGCGCCGGGGCATCACCCAGATTCGCTACATAGAGGGCCTGTACCGTTTCCTCGATGCCGTGCGGGAGCGTTTCCCTGACCTAATAATAGACAACTGCGCGAGCGGAGGCAGGCGCCTTGACATCGAGATGATGCGGCGCTCGATCCCGCTCTGGCGCAGCGACTACAACTTCGGCGAACCCGACGGCCAGCAGAGCCACGAGTACGGCCTCAGCCAGTTCCTTCCCGTGCAGGGAGTCAGCGTCATAGAGCCCGATGACTATTGTGCCCGCTCTGCGATGAGCGCCAGTCTGTGCTTCTACGGAGAGGTGTTCAAACGTGGAGGCAATGCAAGGAATATAAAGCATCTGTTCGACACGTACTACCGCATCCGCGACATTTTTCTCACGGACTTCTATCCCCTCTGCGGCGACGGCCCCACCGTCGGGCCCGACAAGTGGATTGCCTGGCAGTTCAATGACCCTGAGCGTCGGAAGGGCATAATAGAAGTCTTCCGCCGCGCCGAGGCGCCCGGGGACTCTCAGACATATTTCCCGCAGGCGCTCGATTCTGAGACGGAGTATCTTTTCAGCTACGAGAACACTCCGGAGCGATTCATTATGAAGGGCTCTGAAGCGATGAAGGGCATCACCGTGAGCCTTCCCGAGCCCCGTTCGTCGGCGCTCCTGGAGTACTGCCCCGCCTCCGAGGGGGGAGTCAAGGACGCCGAAGACTACGGGTTCCTTCCCGGCAATGATGCCGAAGCCAACTCGGAAGCCCTCCAGAGGTGCCTCGACGGGGGAGGAATTATCAGGGTCTCGACCCCCGGGACCTACGACTTGTGCAGGACCATCCTGATTGGCTCCGACACCGAACTCCTTTTCGGGGAGGGCGTGACGGTGAGGCGCGCGCGGAGCAAGGATGGAGTCGCCGCGACGCACGTCTTCCTCAACAGAGGCGCCCTGAGCAGGGTCTACGACGACAATATCACCATAAGGGGCCTGCATCTCGAGTGCTCGGGCATCGACACGGGCTCCGACATCCCCGGGATAGTGGGACTTCGGGGGCAGGTCTCCATGTTCTACGTCCGCAATCTGCTGATAGACGGATTTACTCTTCTGGATCTCGGACCCCGCAACTTCGCCATCCAGATATGCACGTTCAAGAACGCCAAGGTGACCCGCTCTCACATCGAAGGCCGCAAGGACGGAGTGCATTTCGGCCCGGGCAGCGGGTTTGAAGTGAGCCACTGCGTGTTCCGCACCTACGACGATCCCATCGCCCTCAACGCGCAGGACTACACCACGGGCAACCCCGAGATGGGATGGATCCAGAACGGCCTCGTCGAGGACTGCTATGACCTCGAGGAGAAGGATTCGCTCTCCGTCGGATACTTTGCGCGCATCATCGCCGGAGCCTGGAAGGACTGGGAGGAGGGGATGGAAGTGCAGAGCTCGGGCGATGCCGTCGTGAGCGGAGGCCGCATCTACCGAACCAACGGTCCCGTGGACGGAGGGTCGCGGAAATCTTTGTGCCCTCCTGCTCATACTGAAGGGACCGTGACGTATCCCGACTCTGTCGTGTGGACAATGTCTCAGGAGCGGCTTGAAGGGTACAATTGCGGCGTGAGGAACGTCACCTTCCGAGACATCCATCTGCATAAGAGCCGCCCGTCGGCTTTCAGCTTCCACTACGACCACGACAAATATTCGCGCAGCCATTACCCCGGCGCCGTGCCTCCCGTCCAGAGCGGGATTGTCTTCGAGCGCTGCTCCGTCGAGGCCGAGGTCCGCAACTTCATCCAGGCGCGCACTCCTGTGGGCTCGATAACCCTCAGGGACTGCAGTCTGGGGGAGTCCGTGCTCAACTTCATCACCCTCCCGGAGGCGGAAGTCGACTACGGCACTGCCACCGTTTTGCTGGAAGGGACCAACGCCGCGGCTCCTCCGACGGTGAAGTGCGCGGAAGGAAGAGTGGTGAATGTAAAAAATAATTTGTAACTTTCGGTTTTGAATTATGCGTACGAAGACTAAAATCATCTCTACAATCATCGCGATAGCCGTCATTGCGGCCGCGGGATTTGTCTATTTCAAGTTCTACTTCGTGCTCGGAGAGGGCGTCAAGGCCGGAGAGCTCAACCAGATCGTCTACAAAGGATGGGTGTGGAAGACCTACGAGGGGCGTCTTATCCAGACCGGATTCAGAGGCGCCAGGGGCGGCGGAAGCATCCAGTCCAACGAGTTCAACTTCAGTGTCGTCAACAAGGCCGTCGCCGACTCCCTGATGCGCTGCAGCAGCAAGACCGTGGAGCTCCACTACAAGGAGTACAACGGCGCCCTGCCCTGGCGCGGGATGCGAAGGTACATCGTCGACGACATCATCTCTGTCACCCCCGCCTCCGGGGTCAGTGAAATCCCTGTGATTACAACAAGTGAATAAATAATAATCTGCTATGGAAAATTATTTCGAAAGTATGATTCCCGCTGAGGAACTCTCTCAGCTGAAGTACATCCCGACGATCCCCGAGTTCGTCACCTGGATTGAGCAGAAGTGGGGAGACCTCCCCGCCTTGTCTGACACTGTAAACAAATTGACATACAAGCAGATGTGCCAGGAGGTGGCGTGCCGCCGCTCTCTTCTCGCCTCCAAGGGGCTTGTCAAGGGAGACAAGGTCGCCATCCTTGACGGCATAACTCCCGATGTGGTGATGTCTTTCCTGGCCGTGACTTCTGCCGGAATGGTCGCCATCATCCTTCCTTCCCAGCTTCCTGCACCTGCAGTGGCGGGATGCTGCTTGAAGTTCGGCGTGAAGCTGCTTCTCGCGGGGGCCGGTCATATCGCGACTCTTCCCGAGCTTCCCTGTCCCGTCGTCTCCATCAAGGACAAGGCTTCCACTCCCGCTCCCGTCACTCCGGTCGACAAGGAGGACCCCTGCGCCATATTCTTCACCGGAGGCACCACCGGCGCTCCCAAGGGTGCGGTGCTTCCTCACCGCGCCATCATGAGAGGGTCCCTCAACGGATGCTACGCTCCCGGCAAGCAGCTCGGATATCACCGCTATCTGTGTGTCCTGCCCCTTAGTCACGTCTTCGGGCTCATCCGCGGCACCATGTCCGCGCTCTATACCGGCTCTGAGTGGATTGCCGGCTCAGACACCAAGGATTCCATTACGAAGTTCCCCGTGGTCCGTCCGACCATCCTCATCGCCGTGCCCGGCATCTGCGAGATTCTTCTCGGCCTTGTGAAGATGTACGGCAAACCCTTCCTCGGAGGGGAGCTGAAGTACATCATCGCCGGCGCCGCCAATGTCCCTCCGAAGCTCATCGGGGAGTTCGTCGAGATGGGCATCAACTTGTTCGCCGGTTACGGCATGACCGAGGGAGGAAACCTCACTTCCGGCAATATCAATGTCGTCGAGCGTCCCACTTCCGTGGGTCAGATTTATCCCGGCCAGCAGACCAAGGTCGTGGACGGAGAGCTCTGGATCAAGGGTGACAACCTGTTCCTCGGCTATTACGGCGATAGCGAGAAGACGGCCGAGACCCTCACCCCTGACGGCTGGCTCAAGACGGGAGACCTCGTGCGCTTCGACGAGGAAGGATTCATGTACATAGTCGGCCGCATCAAGAATCTGATAATCCTCTCCAACGGAGAGAATGTGAGCCCCGAGAGCATTGAGGAGCCGTTCTACAAGTGTCCCCGTCTTCGCGACTGTCTGGTCCGCGAGGCGGACGGAGTCATCTCCGTGGAGATTCTGCCCCGGATGGAGGAGTTCAAGGATTGCAGTCCCGAGCAGATCGAGTCTTATTTCAAGGATGTGCTCAAAGGTGTCAACGCCGCTCTTCCTTCGACTCACAGGGTCAGCAAGATGACAATCCGCACGGAGGACTTCAAGCGCACCGGCACGATGAAGGTTTCACGCAGTCAGTAGTTTCAGATATGAATGAAGAGATAATGTCCGGCCTCAAGCAGGTCCTTTCGCTTGTCAAGCCTTCGATCGACGTCGACGCTGTCCGGGGTGAGAGTCTTCTTCGGGAGGACCTCGGCCTTGATTCGCTGACTATGCTTCTTATGAGCCTCGGGATCGAGAATCAGTTCGGTATCCGCTTCGAAGACTCTCCCAGCCTGCAGACAGTGCAGGATGTTGTTGACTACGTCGCATCGAAGAAGTGATGAGTGTCGTTGACAGGCTCGTGACCGGGACGACGGCCTTCCTGGTGAAAACCCTGCTTCGTCCCAAGGTCTATTTTGAGACTCCTCAGGCGTCGACCGACAAGCTTCCGGAGCCTTGTATCGTGGTCGTGAACCATACCGGCCATCTGGACGGCCCGGTGCTGCTGACGATGTTCAGGAAGAACAAGATGCATACGCTCGCGGCCAAGGACCGTTTTGAGCAGAAGGGATTCGGGTTCTTCCTGCGCCACACCGGATGTGTCCCGATTGACCGTCAGCACGCCGACCTGAGCTGGGTGCACACGTCGCTTGACCTGCTGCACAGGGAGCATTGCAATGTCGTCATCTTCCCTGAGGGTCGGCACGGTTCGCACAGGTGCCAGCTTCCGTTTCATTCCGGAGTGATTATGCTCGCGGCCCTGGCAAAGGTCCCGGTGGTGATGGTCTATATCGACGGTCCCCTGAAGGTTCTCGGTCCGCGCGCGAGGTTGATGGTGTCGGAGCCGATGCGTCTCAAGGAGGGGAATGCTATGGATGCCGCTTATGTGAAGGAGCAGACGGAGTTCTTGCAGGAGAGGATGAGGGGGTTGATGGGGGAGTTTGTGAGGGTGGTGGAGGCGTAGTTTTTCTGTTTCTGTCCTTTTTTTATGTTTGGTGCCCCTATCTTGGGGCACTATGCTTTTGTATTTGTTGCTTTTTTTTAGTCTTTCATTTGATAGCTGCCGGACTGCCTGCTGCCACCGGGAGACCAGAATAGAGGGGGAATGGCCTCCCGGTGGCCCAGGCAGCTCCGGCAGCTATATGCAGGACAATCTTGCAGCAAGGGAGACCAGAATAGAAATATCAGATAACTCCGGTAGATATATGACGTATGAGGAGGCGGTGCTCTTGCTATCGGGGGCTTCGCAGATGGAGGAGCTGGAGGAGAGCGCGGTGGAGGTGTTCGAGAACTTTCGCTCCCACCCGGTGGCAATCAATTGCTGCCCGAAGAGCAGGCTCCTGTCTTGCGGTCTGCTGAGCAGGTATCAGGTGGCTAGCCTTCTGGACTACAGGCAGCGCTGCGGGGATGTGTTGTCTGTGACGGAGCTCGGAGCCGTTGACGGGTTCGGAGGGCGTACTGCAGAGGCTCTGCGGTACTTCGTAACCTTCGAGGGGACGGCATCAAGGCCCCGGACGGGCGTGAGGCAGTCTCTGACAGTGAAGGGGAGCGGGCGACTGGGCGGAGCCGACACGTCAGCATGCGGTGGACTCAAATACCATCTGGAAGCAGGAGACAGGGTCGAATTCAACTGGTGCGACCGCACCACTTATTCGGACAGGAGTCTCGGCATCGGATCCATCGGAGCGGCGTATTACGGAAAGAAGTGGCCCGGCAAGGTGATTGTCGGCGACTATAATGCCCGCTTCGGGCAGGGACTTCTGATGTGGACCGGATTCTCTCTCAGCGGGGTCTCCTCGGCCCAGGCGCTCTGGCGCAACGGCACAGGTCTCTCGACTTCGAAGTCGTTCACCACTCCCTGCAGGGGAGTCGCCGCAGACTGCAATCTCGGGTCGTGGTGCCTGTCTTTGGCCTTTGATCTGGCTTCCGGAGGGGCGAGAGGGATTCTGAATATGACCCGCACCGGCAAGATATGGCAGGCGGGGGTTACCGGACTTGTCGAAGAGGGGAGATGGGGCCTTTCGGCAGACACCCGCATAGGGTTCGGGGGTGGCGCATTCTTTGGAGAAGTGGCCCTGGAGCGTCGGGAAGGTGTCTCTACCGCTCTTGCCTGCGTGGTCGGGGCGTTCTGGGTGCCCGCATACGGCACCACTCTCTCGGGAGCGGTGAGAGCATATCCCGCGAGCTTCTCGGGCCTTAGCTCCGCCGCGCTGAGGTCTTCCACCAAGACCTCCGACGAGTATGGAGCGTCGCTCGCCTTCCAGAGCAAGACTTTCCTTCTGACCGCCGACGCCGCCCATCACCCCTCCAAGGGTACGTCCCAGGTCAAGCTCATCTCGCAGTTCAAGCCCGAATTGGCGCTCGGGACTTTGACGCTGACTCCAGTCCTTAAGGGCAGCGCCAAATACACTTTCGACGCGGATGGCGGGCAGAGCCTGCGCGTCGATCTGCGCTCCGACGTGAGCGCCTCTCTCGGAGCCTTCTGCGCCACCGTCAGAGTCAATGCCGTGCATTGCCGCGACTATTCACTGCTCTCTTATGTGGAAGCCGGGTGGAAGGGGAAGTTCGCCGCCTATATTCGCGTCACTTCATTCAGGGTCGACAACTGGGACGACAGGATATATGTGTATGAACGCGACGCCCCGGGCTCTTTCAATGTGCCGGCGTGCTATGGCAGGGGGTGGATGGGAAGTCTCGTGGCCGGGGTGAAGCTGCGGGAGAGGCATTCGCTCTGGCTCAGGGCCTCGGCTGTGGATTATCCGAAGATGGAGGATAAAGCCGGCAAGTGCGAAGTCAAACTGCAGTATACACTTAGTCTCGCCTCTTCCCGGAGGAAGCGCGCCCGCGAATGACTCCTATCTGACGTCCGTCCGCGAGGAATGTCGCCGGGAGCTGGCCCACAATCTCGCCGTCAATCTCGATGATGTCGTGCGAATCGTTGTCGAGAGGGATTATCTGGAGCTCCCGGCACTGGATCGTAATCAGCTCGCTCACTTCGTCGATATTGCCCTTGAAGAGTTTGGGCAATTCTTTGAGTATCGTGCTGATTTTTATCTCCGGGACTATCATTGCATCCAGCAGGCCGTCGTCCACTCTGGCCCTGGGGACCTGCTGCATGCCGCCGCCGCTGAAGCGGCCGTTGCCGATGGCGACAGACAATACCTTGCCGCTGTAGACTTCCACCCCGTCCGCGACTATCCTCAGGTGGTTGGACTTGAGGTGGCGGACCGTGTATTGCAGGCCGTTGAGGTAGATCATCTTGTTCCTTTTGCCCCTCTCCTTCTGGCGGTTGACCCTCTCGCATACGTGGGAGTCGAAGCCCGTGCCTCCGACGTTGGCCATATAGCGGACTTCGTGCCTTGAAAGCATATCGAGAGAGTCGCATTCGACGCGTATCACGTCCATCCTTCCGAATGACTTCTCGCGGAGCATATCCATCACCTTGCCCACATCGTGAGGCGTGTCAAGAGATTTGATCCAGTCGTTGCCGGAGCCTATCGGAGCCACTGCAAGCGTGAACTCTTCGGGGGCGAAATTGTGCTCGTCGCACCATCTCATTATGCCGTTGAAGGTCTCGTGCACCGAGCCGTCTCCGCCCACCGCCATTATGTGTCTGTATCCTTCCGTGGCGGCGGCAAAGGCAAGAGAGGTGGCGTGACGCTTGTAGTCCGTGTATGCTGTGTTGAACGGGATGCCGAGAGCGTAGAGCTTCCTCTCGGCAGGGACCCATTCCTGCATCGTTTTGCCTGAACCGGCGTGAGGGTTGACTATGAAAAACCAGTCTGGTTTGGCTTCGTACATGGTGCAAAAATACGAATTATTTATTAAATTTGTAGTTCCTTGTATAATTTGTGCCAATATGGGTAAGATAATAGCTATTGCAAATCAGAAGGGAGGAGTCGGGAAGACCACCACCGCCATCAATCTTGCCGCCTCGCTCGCTGTCCTGGAGCAGAGAGTGCTCGTGATTGACGCCGATCCCCAGGCCAACACCACATCCGGCCTCAACTTCTCTCCCAACAACGACGAGAAGCGCACTCTCTACGAGGTGATGATAGGGAAGATTGATGTCGAAGACGCTCTCGTCCAGACCGAGATGGCCGGGCTTCATCTGATCCCCTCGCACATCAACCTTGTCGGCGCCGAGATGGAGCTCTACGACTCGCCCGACAAGGAGTCCATCCTGAGGAACTGTCTTGCCCCCATCAGAGACAATTACGACTACATCATCATCGACTGCTCTCCCTCGCTCGGCGTGATCACTGTCAACAGCCTTGCCGCCGCGGATTCCGTGATAATCCCCGTACAGCCGGAGTTCTTTGCGCTCGAGGGCCTCGGCAAGCTCCTCCAGACAATACGCCTCGTGCAGAATGGTGTCAATCCTTCCCTCTCGATAGAAGGCTTCGTGGTCACGATGTACGACGGAAGGACCAAGGTCCACACACAGGTCGTAAGCGAGCTGCAGGAGCACTTCAAGAGCCTTGTGTTCCGCACCATCATCCAGCGCAACATACGCCTCAGCGAGGCTCCCTCACACGGCAAGCCCATCGTCCTGTACGATGTGATGAGCAACGGCACCACCAATTATCTCAATCTTGCGAGGGAAGTCCTCGAGAACAACACCAGACAATAATATGAGCAAAGAACCCAGAGGATTGGGAAGAGGCCTGGGCGCCCTTCTCGGAGAGTCAAGTCAGACCTCAGACCAGCTCCGCCGCCCGGTAGGATACGTCAACAAGGAGATTGTCGGAGCCCGCCCCCGTCAGGACACTTCCGATGTGCTGCGTATCCCGGTCGATATGATTGAAGCCAATCCCTTCCAGCCTCGTATGACCTTCGACCAGGAAGCTCTCGAGGAGCTCGCGGCCTCGATCAGGACGCTGGGGCTGATCCAGCCCATCACCGTCCGCAGGCTTTCTGACAGTCACTTCCAGATAATCAGCGGCGAGAGGCGCTACAGAGCCTGCCGCATGGCAGGGATGACGATGATTCCGGCCTATATCCGCGATGCCAACGACCAGGGTATGCTCGAGATGGCGATTGTGGAGAATATCCAGCGAGAGGGTCTCGACCCCATCGAGACCGCGATAAGCTACCGACGTCTTCTCGAAGACTGCAACCTCACTCAGGAGCAGATGGCCGACAGACTCGGCAAGAAGAGGGCGACCGTGACCAATATGCTTCGCCTGCTCAAGCTCCCTGTCAAGGTGCAGCACGACCTCAAGGTCGGCATCATCAGCATCGGCCACGCCAAGGCCATACTCGGAGTTGAAGACAAGCTCGTGCAGGAGCGTCTTTGCGACCTGGTCGTGGCCGACTCCCTGAGTGTGCGCCAGCTGGAGGCCCTTGTCCGCAAGATTCAGGTCGGGGGCGCGCTCCCCGGCTCTGCCAAAGACCGTGAGAGTCAGCCTGCCGAGCTCCCGGAGAGCTATTCCAGGCTTGTGACAAGTCTCGGCAGATACTTCACCAGAGACATATCTGTCAAGCGAAGTGTGAACGGCAAGGGCACTCTTACCGTCAGATTCAATTCCGATGAGGAGGTCGCAGCCTTCCTCGAAGCGCTCGACAATGCGAAGAATTAGTCTGCTCATCGCTCTAGGCCTTCTTGTCTGCCTGAACGCCGGCGCCCAATTCAAGCAGGACGCGTTCAGCCAGTCATACAACGAAGACCAGACCCCGACAGACTCTGTCGACGTGCTCTTCTCATTGAAGGATTACTTCGGAGGCCTTGCCCACAAGAATGAGCTCAAATGCGGAGAAATGTTCGCGGGCTCCACATTCACTCTCGGCGGATGCCAGATATACAACAAGCAGTACTGGAAGCTCCCCATTGTCTACGGCGGAGTGCTGGGAGGAGTCGGAGCCGGAGTCGCGCTCAACACCCACGGCAATCAGGATGCCGCCAAATGGTGCTTTATCGGTGCAGGGGTCACATACTGGGCCAGCCTGATGGACGGTGTGGTGAACTACAAGCCTGACGACTACCCGCACCCCGGCAAGGCTATGATTTACTCTATCCTCTGCCCCGGACTCGGTCAGATCTACAACCGCGAATACTGGAAGCTCCCGATCTATTGGGGCGGCCTGATAGCCTGCGGATATTTCTATTCGACCAACAAGACAAACTACGACCGTTTCCATCGTATCTATCTGGAGACCATCGACGAGGAAGTGCCATACACCGGCCCTATCACCAAAGACGTCGCCTCGTACTACAAAGACCTTTACAGACGCTACAGGGACTATTCCGTGCTTGCATTCGCAGTCGTGTATCTGCTGCAGGTGATCGACGCCAATGTCTTCGCCTTTATGCACGACTTCAGCGTGAACGACGATATCTCGGTGTCGTGGAGCCCCTCGATTGTCCAACCCGAATCCCAGTATGCCTTCTCGCCCACGGCCCCGACAGCCGTAGGTTTAAGGCTGGGGATGACTTTCTGACAAGCTCAATGAAAAGTATAGCCGCCCTCCTTGTAATATTGTCCCTTTGCGCCGAAGCTTCGGCTGTTGTCCGTAATACGCATCCTACAAGGCGAGACCTCGAGCTGGAGAACAGCAGCCTCAGAGCGTCTCTTGACTCGCTCGGCCGTCTTGTCGACAGCCTTCAGAGAGTGCTCTTCGAGGTGCCGGACGAGCAGACATCAGACGCTCAGGCGTCCTGCGACGACACTCTCTTCCGCGACCTTCGCCTGACCGACAGCCTCTACGACCTCTGGATGCAGTCCCGGAGCATACGTTACTTCTCCTCCGACGAAGTCTTTGACGCGGACACCCTGGTGAGCTCGTCTGTCCCGGACTCCGTGATGATGCGGAGGCTCTCGGCGATGAACCCGTATTTCAATCTGCCGTACAACTCGACCGTGCGCAACTATATGGTCCTCTATGCGGAGAAGATGCCCGACCGTATGGGCAAGGTCCTGGGCCTGTCTTCGTACTATCTCCCCATATTCGAGGAGACGTTCGCCAGGTACGCTCTTCCTCTGGAGCTGAAGTATCTTGCCATCATCGAGTCGCAGCTCAACCCGCTTGCCCGCTCACGGGCCGGCGCTCTCGGGATGTGGCAGTTCATGTACACTACCGCCCGCTCTTATGGGCTCAAGATCAATTCATTCGTCGACGAGAGACTGGATGTGGAGAAGGCCGCCGACGCCGCCGCCAGATATCTTCGCGACGCGTTCGATGTGTTCGGCGACTGGAACCTCGCCATCTGCTCCTACAACTGCGGTCCGGGCAACGTGATGAAGGCTATCCGCCGCTCCGGGAGCCGCAGATTCTGGGACTTGTATGACTTCCTGCCGCGCGAGACCAGGGGCTATGTCCCCGCAATGGTCGGCGCGATGTATGCGATGACTTATTACAGGGAGTATGGCATCGAACCCCTCGATCTGGGGATGCCCGCCGCAGTCGACACGTTCCAGATAAGGCGCAACCTCCATTTCCGTCAGATCAGCGAGGTGGCAGGCGTCCCGATGGATGTGTTGAAGGAGTTCAATCCCCAGTACACGCACGACATCCTGCCCGGCAACGAAGGCCCCTGCACTCTCAAACTCCCTTACCGCTGGAGCGCCGCCTTCGTGGAGGCCGTGCCGGATTCGCTCTACACCTACAAGGCCGACTCGCTGATAGGCCCCAAGGTCCTCAAGAATATCCGCGAGAACGGCGGTGGCAACAGGATAGCCTACAAGGTCAAGAGCGGAGATTATCTCGGGAGGATCGCTTCCCGCTATCACGTCTCGGTCAGTCAGCTGATGCGCTGGAATCACCTTCGCAACACCAAGCTCCGTGTCGGACAGGTGATATACATCTATAAGTGATGAAGATCTGTGTCGGACTCTCCGGCGGCGTCGATTCGAGCGTCGCGGCCCTTCTTCTCAAGAGGCAGGGGTATGACGTCTTCGCGATGTATATGCAGAACTGGCACGACGTCGAAGGCACGCTTCACGGCGAATGCGAGTGGGAGGAGGAGAAGTTCGTCGCCGAGATGGTGGCCCGCAAGATCGGCATCCCGTTCTACTTCGTCGATCTGAGCAAGCAGTATATGGAGCGTGTCGCCGATTATATGTTTGACGAATATTCGCGCGGACGCACTCCCAACCCCGATGTGCTCTGCAATTCGCAGATCAAGTTTGACGCCTTCCTCAAGGCCGCCGAGTCTCTCGGGGCCGATATGGTGGCTACAGGTCACTATTGCCGCAAGCAGATGGTTCCCGGGACCTCGGAAAGTCCTGTGTGGAGTATCTTTGAAGGGACAGACCTCAGCAAATGCCAGGCTTACTTCCTTTGTGCCCTGACTCAGGAGCAGCTCTCGAAGGCGCTCTTCCCGATAGGCGGTATGGACAAGAGCGAAGTGCGTCGCATCGCTGCCGAGGCCGGCCTTCCGAGCGCCGACAAGAAGGATTCGCAGGGGATATGTTTCGTGGGCAAGGTCAACCTCCCGGTGTTCCTCAAGCAGAAGCTCAGGAGCGAGGAAGGAGATGTCGTGGAGGTCTTCCCCCGGTACTACGACACTCATCCCGAGGTGTTCGCCTCCCCGTACGACTACTCGGACATCGTCTTCGAGACGGAGGTCTACCGCAGCGGCAAGCATCACGTCAGGAAGACCCGCCTCAAGCCCAATCCCTGGGCCTGTGTCGCCGGCAGGCACGAGGGTGCCCAGTTCTACACCATCGGCCAGCGCAAGGGACTCGCGATCGGGGGCCACAAGGAGCCTCTTTTCGTGATAGGCAACGACATCGACCGCAATATCGTCTATGTCGGAGAAGGGGAGAAGCATCCCGGGCTGTACCGCTCTTCGCTCCTTGTGCTTCCCGACGAGATCCACTGGATCCGGCCCGACCTCGAGATGAGTGTGGGGCAGGAGTGCCGCTACAGGCTCCGCATCAGATACCGTCAGAGCTTGCAGGGAGCGGTCCTGCGCAGATGCGAGGAAGGCCTTTACATCATATTCGACGAGCCGCAGCGCGGCATCACACCCGGACAGTTCGCCGTGTGGTATGCCGACGACTCCTCTCCCTGCCCGGAGATGATAGGCAGCGGGGTGATCAGCAGGTAGTCTAAAATTGTGACCCCCTCTGTCGGAAGTATCACTTTTTTAATTATTTTTGCAGGCGCAAACATCGCTCAAGTAAATGAAGAGAAACGACGTCATCATCGACATAAGGCACCTCAGCAAGTCCTTCGGCGACAAAAAGGTCCTTGACGACATCAATTTCTACATCCGTCGGGGTGAATTCATCACTCTGCTCGGGCCTTCGGGCTGCGGCAAGACGACCACCCTCAGGATGATTGCCGGATTCCTCGCCCCCGACGAGGGAGAGATATCGCTCGACGGGAAGGACATCTCCGACATTCCCCCCTACAGGCGTCCGTTCAATACTGTGTTTCAGCGATATGCGCTCTTCCCTCACCTCGATGTCTATGACAACATAGCATTCGGCCTCAAGCTCCGGGGAGTCCCCGAGAGCGAAATGGACCGCAAGGTGCGCAAGGTCCTCAAGCTCGTGAGTATGTCCGACTACGAAGACCGCGACGTGGATTCGCTCTCCGGAGGGCAGCAGCAGAGGGTCGCCATCGCGCGCGCTCTTGTCAACCGGCCCAAGGTCCTGCTTCTCGACGAGCCTCTGGCCGCTCTTGACCTCAAGATGCGCAAGGATATGCAGATCGAGCTCAAGGAGATGCACGAGAAGCTCGGCATCACCTTCATCTACGTCACTCACGACCAGGAGGAGGCCCTCACCCTGTCCGACACCATCGTCGTGATGAACGAGGGCAAAATCCAGCAGATAGGCACTCCGACCGACATCTACAATGAGCCCCAGAACGAGTTTGTGGCCGATTTTATAGGCGAGTCCAATATCCTTAACGGCACTATGGTCAGAGACCGCCGGGTGAGGATGGTCGAGCACGAGTTCGACTGTGTCGACGAAGGCTTCGGAGAGGAAGTCCCTGTCGACGTGGTCGTTCGTCCGGAAGATATCTACATAATGAATCAGCTCGAGGGCGCGCAGATAGGCGCCAAGGTCAAGAGCTGCACCTTCAAGGGCGTGCACTACGAGATGTTCGTGGAGACCGCCGAGGGCTACGAGCTTATGATTCAGGACTACAATTCCTTCGAAGTCGGCTCTACCGTGGGACTTTTCATCAAGCCGTTCGATATCCAGGTGATGCGTAAGGCCGCCACGGTCAACGTTTTCGATGCCTCCATCGAAGACAGGACCCATCTGAAGATGCTCGGCGAGACCTTCGAATGCCTCCCGACCGACATCCCCTCCGGCACGGCCGTGAAGGTGGAGGTGCCCTTCGACAAGATTGACCTCACTGACCATCAGGAAGAGGGTACCGCGGAGGGAGAAGTGCATTTCATCCTCTACAAGGGCAATCACTATCATCTGACGGTTGTCACTTCCGCAGGAGACCATATCCTTGTGGACACCAACGATATCTGGGACAAGGGCGATCTTGTCGGCATCAACATCGCTCCCGGCGATATTAAGATCTTCAAGAGCGATGACTAAGAGGTCCAGCTGGAGCATCCCTTATCTGGTTTTCCTGATTCTCTTTGTGGCTCTGCCACTGATTCTGATAGCCGTATATGCTCTGCAGGACAATTCCGGCCACTTCACCCTCGCGAACATCACCCGTTTCTTCTCCGACTCGGATTCGCTCTCGACATTCGCCCTTTCCATTGAGGTCGCCATCGAGAACACCGCCATCTGCATACTTCTCGGCTACCCTGTGGCCTGGATTCTGTCCAACAAGAATTACAACCGCAGCGCCGTCACCATCGTGCTTTTCATCCTCCCGATGTGGATCAACGCCCTGATGCGCACGCTCGCCACGGCCGAGCTCTTCAATGTCCTCGGCTTCAAGCTCGGCAAGGGGACTCTCCTCTACGGTATGGTCTATGACTATCTGCCGTTTATGATTTATCCCATCTACAATATCCTCCAGAAGATTGACCCGTCCTATTCCGAGGCGGCCTCCGATCTCGGCGCCACCCCCCGGCAGGTCTTCTGGAAGGTCACTGTTCCGCTCTCGATGCCCGGCGTCAAGAGCGGCATCCTGATGGTGTTTATGCCCACTGTGAGCACTTTTGCCATCTCGGAGTTCCTGACCAACGGCAAGATCAAGCTCTTCGGTACCATCATTCAGGAGAATATCAATTCCTCGATGTGGAACTACGGCGCGGCGCTCTCGCTCATAATGCTGCTTATAATCGGTCTGACGACCTTGCTCGGAGGTGAGGGCAAGAAAGCCGGGGAGGGCTCGCTGGTATGAAGAAGATTCTTGCCCGCTCCTATATAGGGATTATCATGGTGCTTCTCTACGCGCCCATCATCTTCATAGCCATATTCTCCTTCACGGAGTCCAGGGTCCTGGGCAACTGGACCGGATTCTCGCTTGAGCTGTACCGCAATCTCTTCAGCGGCGGGATGCAGGGAGGCGCATCGCTGCTCTCGGCCGTCGAGAATACTCTTCTGATAGCCCTCGCAGCCTCGCTCCTGTCGGTGATGCTCGGGACAGTGGCGGCGGTAGGCATCCACAATCTTCACGGCAGGAAGAAGGGAGCCATCCAATTCCTCAACAATATCCCGATGCTCAACCCGGACATCATCACCGGTGTCTCGCTGTTCCTTCTCTTCGTATTCCTTCACATATCCCAGGGTTTCGTGACGGTGGTGCTTGCCCACGTCACATTCTGCACACCCTATGTCGTGCTGAGCGTAATGCCCCGTCTGACCCAGATGAACCCCGACGTCTACGAAGCCGCGCTCGACCTCGGAGCCACTCCCGCGCAGGCTCTGCGCAAGGTCCTCGTGCCGCAGCTCCGCCCCGGGATGGTCAGCGGATTCTTCCTCTCGTTCACGATGAGTCTCGATGACTTCGCCGTCACTTTCTTCACCCGCGGCACAGTCGGACTCGACACCCTGTCGACCTACATCTACACCGATGCCCGCAAGGGGGGACTCACCCCCGAGCTGAGGCCTCTGATGACCATAATTTTCCTTACAATCCTTGTCCTGCTCGTCATCGTCAATGTCAGGCAGACAAGCCAGAAACCCAATCACTCCTCAAAATGAAGAAAGTAGCAAGTTTCCTGCTATCAGCGCTCCTGCTTGCCGCTTGCGGCACAGACCGCAGCGAGACCCTCAAGGTCTACAACTGGTCCAACTACATCGACGAGACGGTCCTGCCCGAGTTCGAGCAGTGGTATGAGGCACAGACCGGAGAGAGAATCAACGTCATCTATCAGACTTTCGACATCAACGAGACGATGCTCGCCAAGATCGAGAAGGGACACGAAGACTTCGATGTCGTATGTCCCTCCGACTACATAATCGAGCGTATGCTCAACAGCGGCATCCTGCTGCCTCTCGACTTCGCGTCGCTCCCCGATTCAATCAATTACATCCGCAACAACCGCTCCCCCTATGTCGAGAGCACCTTCGCCAGGATCAATCCCGACATCGATGCCAACGACTACTCCGTGGCGTTTATGTGGGGCACCACCGGCATACTCTACAACGCCGCTTTCGTCACCGACGAGGAGGCTTCGAGCGTCGAGGTCCTGCGCAATCCCAAGTTCGCGGGGCGCATCTTCATAAAGGACGCTCCGCGCGACGTCTTCGGCCCCATCATAATACATCTCAGGCAAGACGCCCTGACCTCTGGCCGGACTACCATAGACGACCTGATGCGTGACCCCTCCGATGCGGCCGTCTCCGACGTGGAAGCCTATATGAAGCAGGTCAAGGAACTCGTGGCCGGATGGGAGGCCGATTTCGGCAAGGAGCAGATGACCCAGGAGCGCGGCTACGTGAGTCTCAACTGGAGCGGAGACGCCGTGTGGGCCATCGAGGAGGCCTCCGGGATCGGTGTCGACCTGAGGTATGTCGTCCCCTCCGAAGGCAGCAATGTCTGGTTTGACGGCTGGGTGATACCGAAGTATTCCCAGAACGTCAAGGCGGCCACCTATTTCATTGATTTCATGTGCCGCCCGGACATCGCCATCCGCAATATGGAAGTGACCGGGTATGTCTCCGCCAACGGAGATATCTCTGTGCTTGAGTCGCAAATTGACGAGTCGTTCGAGCCCATCGACGTGTCTTATTTCTTCCCCGGAGAGGACAGCGTCCGCATCAACCCTGTCCTCTATCCTGACAAGGCCACAATCGCGAACTGTGAGCTTATGCACGACTGGGGCAACGACACAGACAAGCTCATCTCTATGTGGAGCCGGATCAAGGGCGACAACGCCAACCTCTCGACCATCGTAATCATTGCCCTCGCCCTTGCCGCGCTTGTGTGCTTTGTCGTGGTCAGGAAGAGCGGCTCCCGCAAGAAGCACCGTTCATCGCGCCGATAGTGCCGCCATGCGATTTGTAAGCTGGAACGTCAACGGTCTGAGGGCCGTAGCCTCCAAGGGGTTCTATGACATCTTCATGGAGCTGGATGCCGATTTCTTCTGCCTCCAGGAGACCAAGCTTCAGGCAGGCCAGATAGACCTCGAGTTCCCGGGGTGGACCTCATACTGGAATTATGCCGACAAGAAGGGGTATTCCGGGACTGCCATCTACACGAAGCACGAGCCTCTCAGCGTGAGCTATGGGCTCGGAATCGACGAATTCGACCACGAAGGAAGGGTCATAACCCTGGAGATGCCCGACTTCTATCTTGTCAATGTCTATACCCCCAACTCGCAGGACGGCCTGAGAAGACTCCCCTGGAGGATGGGGTGGGAAGACGCTTTCCGCTCATATCTGAGCCTGCTCGCTTCCCGGAAGGGGGTTGTGGTTTGTGGAGACATGAACGTGGCTCACTGCGAGATTGACCTGGCCAATCCCGCGACCAATCATTTCAATCCGGGCTTCTCGGACGAGGAGAGGTCGAAGCTCTCGGAGCTTCTTTCGAGCGGATTCCACGATACCTGGAGAGAGATGCATCCGACTGAAGTGAAATATTCCTGGTGGTCATACAGGATGGCCGCCCGCGAGAGGAACGTGGGGTGGAGAATCGACTACTTCCTCGTCAGTGATTCGATTGCCTCCAAGGTCGTTTCCACAGATATCCACAATGAGGTTTTCGGCTCGGACCATTGCCCGGTTGAGATAACACTTGACTTCTGATACCAGTTATGAAAAAGACAAAAATCTGCGTATTCTGCGCTTCGCATTCGGGGAGCAATCCCGCATACGAGGAGGCCGCCCGCGAATTGGGCACCGCCCTCGCTCTCGAGGGGCGCGAACTTATCTACGGCGGCAGCAATTGCGGCTATATGGGCACTGTCTCGACTGCGGCCCTCAAGGCGGGCGGCCGCGTGGTAGGGGTGATTCCTTCTATTTTTACCGACGAGATCATCTCCTCGCAAAAGGTTGACGAGCTGGTGATTGTGGAGACGATGGGGGAGAGAAAGAAGGTGATGGGTGAGCGCAGCGACGCCTTCGTGGCGCTTCCCGGAGGTGTGGGCACCCTTGACGAGATCACGGAGATGTTGACAGTCAACCAGTTGAGCTCCAGTATGAAGCCAATCGCCCTGCTCAACGTGGACGGCTTCTATGACCCCTTCGTCGCTCAGATGGAAAGGGCGCTCGCCGACGATCTCGTGGGCGAGAACACCTGCAAGAGCATTTTAACTGCGGAGACTGTCCCGCAGCTGCTCCGCAAATTGGATGAATTCGATGGGAGCGGCCTTTCTGACAGGGTCTCAAAGATAAGGGACGCCTCCGCTTCTTCGAACTAATATATCGCCTTGATGTTGGGGAAATCCTTCTCCAGAGCCGTCTTGACTGCCACCGGGACGTCGGTGCAGAGATAATCGGCGCCCAGATATGCTCCCAGCACCGCATCCTCGACGCTGTTTCCGGGCCATAGGCTCACGATAATTCCTTTCTCGTGGGCTTTCTTCACTGCGGAGCGGCTCGTGCCTCCTATGGTTGCCCCCAGCCTGTAGATGCCCAGGGAGCTGCACAGGTCTATTGTCTCATCGTTGCAGGGCTTGCCGGTAATCACCAGCATCTGCGCATCGGGGTGGGACTGCTGGAGATAACGCAGGGCAGCGTAGTGCCCGGAAGTGAAAATGTATGACGCTCCGGAGGGCTTGCTGCGCATCACCCTCTCGTACACCTTGTCGCAATAATCGCCGAACTTGATCTGCGGGTCGATCTGCTTGGGGAAGGTCTTGAATTCGAATTCGACGTAGGTGATATCGCCCTTGGAGTCGATCCAGTCCATAAGCTCGTCGAGGAAGAGCACCTTGTGGCCTCCCTTCGTGTTTGCCTTGCGGATCTCGGAGGCTGTCATCTCCTCCACCTTGCCGGATGAGTCTGTGGTGCGGGCGAGGTCGGAATCGTGAAGGATGACGAGCTGGCCGTCCCGGGTGATTCTCACGTCGGTCTCAAAGCCGCGATAGCCTGCCTTGTAGCTGGCCTCGAAGGCGCTGAGGGTGTTCTCGTCGAATTCCTGCCGTCCACCGCGATGGGAGAAGTAACGTACGGTTTGCTCCTGTGCGGCGGCTCCGACGGCGCAGCACAACATTAAGAGAGTGACAATCTTCTTCATTGATTTGAGTATTTTCTGCAATATAGCGTTTTTAATATTCCTCTGCAATTCTGGACGCGATGCTGCGGGCGTCGGCTCTTGTCTCGTGCGCGGTCCCCAGAGTGTGCTCGGACCAGTTGTGCTCGAACTCTATGAGCTCATCCGTGAGTGAAGGGTCGTCGAAGCGGCCCTTGCCCATCTCCCACCTTGCCTTGTAGTACGGCTTCATCAGCCCGGCATATGCGCGGTTCGCGTAGTCGTTGAGCTCGCCGGGAAGGCCCCAGGTGGTGATGATGCATCTGGCTCCCAGCTCATAGTAGTCGGCTTCCTGAGGGGTCGAGGCGATGCTCCGGGCCTGACCGATCCACTCTTCGAGAGAGAATTCTCTCCTGCAGGCAAGCAGCTCCTCCAAGTCGTCGAAGGTCTTCATCATCTTTGCCCACATCCGCTCCGCGCCCTCGGTGTCGCCCTTCTCAAGGCAGGCGGTATAGGCGTCCCTCTGGAGGGCGAAGACGTTGCCGGCGTACTGCCTTGCCACATTGGTGATGTCGTAGAGATACATATCGCTGTCTGAAGTCTCTTCAAGCATCAGCTCGAGCACTTTGTGGAGTGTGCGGTTGTCATAGAAGATCGAGTCGTTGGTCCAGCGGCTGTAGCCGTGAAGCCGGGGCCGGGAATTGGTCAGCGTGGCCCTGGAAGATGCGTTGGAGCGGTAGATTTCCTTGTACATCAGCCTCCAGGCCTCGCGGAACGGTTCGCTCCTGGAGCCGAAATGCGAGTCGGCGGTGATCTCGGCCCACTCGTCGAGGCTGTGGAGCGCCTCGCCGCTGTCCTTGCGCCAGGCCTGACCGAGCACGAACTCAAACATCACCTCGTTGACTCCGAATCCTTCCGGGGTGCAGCCGATACCCTTCATATTGGGAGCCTCCCGGAGCGATGCCTCTATCAGCCCTGCCACCTTTGCGGGATTGCCGTCGATTGCCGTGTTGCCGCCGAAATTGCCCAGATTGCACCAGATGAAGGGCTGCCCGGCAAACCCGTCGGTGATCCTCCATATTTCCATCCTCTCGCTGAAATAGTCAAGTATCTCGACCTTGCCCTTGGGCACCGCGGAGAGGTAGGCCTTGATCACGTCCGGAGTCCAGTGCTTCCTGTCGTTGAAGAAGAGCCATCCCATCTGGAGCCACACGGCGTCGGGGTCGACTGCGGCAAGCGACTCATATACCTTGGACGAAAGAGCCGCCAGGGTGTCCGGGGCCCAGCTCGGAGGATCCACTTCGTTGAACAGATCCAGACCGTAGATGTGGTCGGAGCCGTACACTTTCCTCTGCTCCCCGAGGAATGTCTGCTGAATCTCGGCGAACAGAGGGTCGAGCGGACTGAGGAAGGTGCAGCGATGCTCATCGGCGAAGCCTCCCCAACGCGAGACCATCGTGGCTTCAATCTCCGGGTTCATATCCTTGATTTCGGAGGGGATATGCCCCGAGAATGCGCGCAGCACCGGCCTCATCCCGAGTTCGCGCTCGCGCCGCAGTATCTTCTTCTGAAGCTCCGCCTGCGAATCTATCCATTCCTGAGGGAGAGGTCCCTGCCAGCGGTCGATGTTGATCATCCTGTGCCAGGGGAGATAGGCCGGGCCCGTGAAGAACGCGCGGATCTGCTCGTCGCTCATCCCGTACTTCCGCCAGACCTTCTGCCAGACCGCCTCCTCGCCCGTGATGGCAAGAGGCATATTGACTCCGTTGAGGGCCATCCAGTCGATGAAACGCTCCCACTGCCTCCATCCCCAGAAGGCCATCGTGTAGCCGAACGTGCAGTAATTGAGGAAGAACCGATCCTCCACGCAGGCCTTGACCCTGACCCTCCCGTTGACGGCGGGAAGGGTGTCAGGCAGCACCACGCTGTTGTAGTCATACCACGACACGTGAGCGTTGCAAAAGTTCTTCAGATAATAACCAAGTCCCACTGCCATCGAGCCGGAGCCGGGGGCGCTGATGACGATCCGGCCCTTTTCTGAACTGAGCTCGAAGCAATCGGCGCCGGGCTCCATCTTGACGAACTTTATCCCGGAGGAGCGCGGGCCCATAAGACGGGAGGCGAGAGCCTCGGCGTTGCGCACGTCGGCATCCTTGCAGGAACAGAGCGCAAGTGCGGACATCAGGAGAATTAATATGATTCTGGCGTATCTCATAGCGAAAGTGATTTTGAGACCATTCAGTGCTTCAGCAGGATCAGCATCAGAGGAAGAGAGAGGACAGCCATAGTGGCGCTGACCGGAAGATAGATGCCCAGATTGACGTATTTTACTATCAGATATGTCACCGTGAGCAGTCCGACGCCCATCGCGGAAGATATGAGGTAGTGCTTGCGTATGTCTGTGCTGCGGCAGAGTATGCGGCTCAGATTGGGGATTCCGAGCGAGATGAATCCGATGGGGCCGCAGATGCTCACGGAGCTCGTCACCAGGAACATTATGCACAGGAGTTGAAAAGCTTTGTACAGCGGGCTGAGCTCTGTCTCCCCGGTGAAGTGCGAACTCAGCTTCCCGGCACTCAGAAGCGCGCAGGTCAGCCCGATCGCGAAAAGCGCAAGGGAGAAAAGGATGTCGCCCGAGGTCACGCTCTCCAGGTTGAAGTTGGCGGCGCCCCACAGATAGTATTTCTTCAGGAGGTCCCCGGTGGGGGCGTTCGTGACCACGATCGTGCCGAGCGAGCCTATGAAGGTGCCGAAAAGGATGCCGAAGGTTATAAGCCTGGGCGTATCCACTCTCAAGGTCACGATGAAGCAGATCAGAGTGCAGACAAGGGTGCAGATGAAACTGCCCACCGTAAGCGAGCAGAGGCCGGTCATAGTCGCGGCGGCCGCACCCAGGCACGCGGCGCTTCCGAGTCCGAGGCTGTAGACGTCTCCCAGCTGGTTGCGCCACAGATACTGCATCTGGATGCCGCCTACAGGGAGGGCGATGCCGGAAAGGATTACATATAAGAGACTCAGCATAATCGGGATTGATGTCCTTGCAGGACGTCCTGCACAAATATATGTCAATTCCTCCAACTTTCAAAAGTGTCGGGGCTGCATAGCCGCGCCTCGTCTGTCCGGAATCCCGGGCCCCGGAGAGGGGAGAGGCGCGGAATTTTGGCAAATTGCCGAATTATTCGCTAAATTAGCGCCCCGATGAGTGCAAAATCGATTGGCAGCCGTATCAAGGCTGATATTGAAGACAACGGAATCCTCCTCAGGAGTGTCCCTTCCTGGGTGCTCTCGTTGTTTGCGGTCAGCGTCGTCGCGATGAACCTCCTGGCCAACAAGGAGCTCTTCCAGGCGAGCTGGATAGCGCTCGACTGCGGATACACTCTCAGTTGGATAAGCTTCCTGCTGATGGATGTGGTCTGTAAGCGCTTCGGGCCCAAGGCGTCGATGAAGATTTCCGTGTTCGCGCTGATCCTCAATCTGGCGGTGTTCGCTGTCTTCCACCTGCTGAGTCTCGCTCCCGGACATTGGGGAGCATACTACAATCTCCTCAACTCGGACCCGGAGGCTTCGCTGGTCGCGGACTCCGCGCTCAACTCGATGATAGCCGGCACGTGGTATGTCGTCGTCGGCTCCGCCGTGGCGATGATTTTCTCTTCGGCGACCAATTCCCTCGTCAACCACTCAATCGGAAGGCGTCTCAAGACCGACGACTACGGCTCTTTCGCTCTTCGCTCCTTTGTGTCCACTTTTGCCGGGCAGCTGGTCGACAACCTCGTGTTCACGACCCTCGTGAGCCATTTCTTCTTCGGCTGGACCTGGGTTCAGGTGGCAGTCTGCTCGCTGTCGGCCGCTGTGTTCGAGCTCTTGTGCGAGGTCGTATTCAGCCCTCTCGGCTACAGGCTGGTCGGCTGGTGGGAAGAGCAGGGCGTCGGTCTGGCATATGTCGAAAGACTGAGCGGACAGCAGGTGTGACAAGGCGTCAAATTCCGAGCTTTTTTGCCGAAAAAAACTTATATTTGTTTGATTGAAACAGAACCAATATAATTCCAACACTTATAAAATGTCCAAGTATCCCAAAATCGGTATCCGCCCGACCATAGACGGTCGTCAGGGCGGTGTGCGCGAGTGTCTTGAAGAGAAGACGATGAATCTCGCGAAGGCAGTCGCAACTCTTATCTCCGAGAATCTTCGCAACGGTGACGGCAGCCCCGTCGAGTGCGTGATCTCCAACACCACCATCGGCCGCGTCGCCGAAGCTGCAGCCTGTCAGGAGCAGTTCGAGCGCGAAGGAGTCGGCAGCACCATCTCCGTGACAAGCTGCTGGTGCTATGGCTCAGAGACGATGGATATGAACCCCCACTGGCCCAAGGCAGTCTGGGGCTTCAACGGCACAGAGCGCCCCGGCGCCGTGTATCTTGCCGCTGTCCTTGCGGCCCACGCTCAGAAGGGTCTCCCCGCATTCGGCATCTACGGGCACGACGTGCAGGATCTCGACGACAACTCCATCCCCGCCGACGTGGCGGAGAAGATACTCCGCTGGGCACGCGCCGCACAGGCCGTCGCCACTATGCGCGGCAAGAGCTATCTGAGCCTCGGCAACACTTGTATGGGTATCGCCGGCTCGATTGTCAACGCCGACTTCCTCCAGGACTACCTCGGTATGCGCACCGAATATGTATCCCTCGTGGAGATTCTCCGCAGGGTCGACCGCGGCATCTTCGACCCCGAAGAGTTCAAGAAGGCTATGGCGTGGGTCGAGAAGTACTGCAAGCCTCAGGAAGGCCACGACTACAACGAAGACCGCGCTCTCTTCCCGGGCACTCCGATGACCGATTTCAACGGCAAGGGCAAGGGTAAGAACCGCGCCGAGAAGGACGCCGACTGGGAGTTCACCGTCAAGAATATGATGATCATCCGCGACCTGATGGAGGGCAACCCCAAGCTCCTGGAGATGGGGTACAAGGAGGAAGCTCTCGGACACAACGCCATCGCCGCAGGTGTGCAGGGCCAGCGCCAATGGACAGACTACAAGCCCAACTTCGACTTCCCCGAGTCTCTGATGTGCTCCTCGTTCGACTGGAACGGAGTCAGGGAGGCCAAGATTCTCGCCACCGAGAACGACTTCTGCAACGGTATGGCAATGCTCTTCGGTCATCTCCTGACCGGCAAGGGCGTGATGTTCAGTGACGTTCGCACATACTGGAGCCCCGATGCCGTGAAGAGGGTCACCGGCAAGGCCCCCGAAGGACTCGCCGCGGGTGGATTCATCCACCTGATCAATTCCGGCGCCACGACTCTCGACGCCACCGGCGCGATGTCCGACGCCGAAGGCAAACCCACGATCAAGGCTCCTTGGGAGATGAGCCAGAAGGATGCCGAGGCCTGCCTCGAGGCCACCAACTGGATGCCCGCAGACCGCGACTACTTCCGCGGAGGCGGATATTCCGCACACTTCGTGAGCCGCGGCGGTATGCCTATGACTATGCTCCGCCTCAATATGGTCCAGGGTCTCGGGCCCGTCCTTCAGATTGCCGAAGGCTGGACAGCCGAGCTCCCGAAGGAGCAGCACGACATCCTCGACAAGCGCACCGACCCCACATGGCCTACAACCTGGTTTGTCCCCCGCACCGACGCTTCCAAGGACGCCTTCAAGGACGTCTACAGCGTGATGAACAACTGGGGCGCCAACCACGGCGCAATCGCCCACGGCCACATCGGAGCCGATCTCATCACCCTCGCTTCGATGCTCCGCATCCCTGTCTGCATGCACAACGTGCCGGAAGACAAGATCTTCCGTCCTGCCGCCTGGAACGCCTTCGGTATGGACAAAGAAGGAGCAGACTTCCGTGCCTGCTCCAACTTCGGACCTCTTTACAAGTAGTCTGAACTATTCTTCCGCTTTGCGGCTGCGGCGCAAGCCGTAGATGGTGATAACCACAAAGCAAATCAACGGAAGCACAAAGCTCACATTGACTGCGGGATGACCAAGAATCGTCCCGCAGTCTATTATTGTGCCCTGCAGGGGAGGGAGTATCGAGCCTCCCACGATTGCCATCACGAGGAACGAGGCGCCGAGGGTGCTGTCTTCGGCCGACACGTTCTCGAGCGAGATGCCGTAGATTGTAGGGAACATCAGGCTCATAAAGGCGCTCACTGCCACCAGACACACAAGCCCGTGCATTCCCACGAAGCAGATGGCGCCGAGCGTGCACAGACCCGCGCCGACTCCGAATATGGCGAGGAGCTTTCGCGAGTTGATCCACTTCATCAGATATGTCGCCAGGAACCTGAAGCAGAGGAACATCCCCATTGCGACGATGTTGTACTTCTGGGCAGTGGCCTTGTCGATGCCGAGGTTGTCTGCGTACTGGATGATGAATGTCCAGGTCATTATCTGAGCTCCGACATAGAACATCTGCGTGAGCACTCCTTCGCGGTATGCCACGTTGTGCCAGAGGTTGCCCAGGGTCTTCTTCACGCTCAGCCCCCTCTTGTCTCCCGCCGTGTTGGGCATCCTGGTCAGAAGGATCACGATGAAGACTGCCACCACGACTATCCCGAGCGCCACGTATGCGTCGCGTATCTGCGCAAGGTCGTGGACGCGTATAGCGGCCTTCTCGGCCTCGGGAAGAGTGCTGAAGATTATCTCTCCCGCATCATTGCGGCGGTCGCTTATGAGGGCGGGAAGGACGACCCAGGACGCCACGGCCATTCCTGCAAGCGAACCCATCGGGTTGAAGGCCTGCGCGAGATTGAGCCTTCGGGTGGAGTTCTCCTTCGCTCCGAGCGAGAGTATGAACGGGTTGGCAGTGGTCTCGAGGAATGCGAGTCCGAATGTGAGGATGTAGAGCGAAAGGCAGAAGAAGGTGAAATTCTGCTGCGCCGCAGCCGGGATGAACAAGAAGGCTCCCACCGCATAGAGGCAGAGTCCGAGCAGGATGCCGTTCTTGTAGCTGTAGCGGCGGATGAACAGAGCCGCGGGCACCGCCATCGTGGCATATCCTCCGTAGAACGCGAATTGGATCAGGGAGGCCTTTGCCGCCGAGAGCTCCATCACGGTCTGGAAGGCCGCCACCATCGGGTTGGTGATATCGTTGGCAAACCCCCACAGCGCAAAGAGCGACGTGATGAGGATGAATGGAAGGAGATAGTGTTTTTCTACCAGTTTCATAGTGTATGTGTTATCAGTTTTAGTCGAATTTGGCCTTGTTGTAGCCTGCGGTGAGGTTGACCAGGACACTGCCCAGGATCCCGGCGCAGATCGAGCCCATCAGCACCGCTATCTTGCCGGCATTGCGGAGGGCGTTCATGATCTCGGGAGTCTGGTCGCCGAACGAGAGAGTGTCCACGAATATCGACATCGTGAACCCTATGCCTCCGAGGCAGGCCACAGCGAAGAACATCGGCCAGGTGGCTCTGGAGGGCATATCGCCGACTTTGAGCTTGATCGCTATCCAGCTGAAGAGCGTGATGCCCAGAGGCTTGCCTAGCAGCAGGCCCAGGAATATTCCCATCCCCACTCCGCCCAGCGCGGCATCCCAGCTCAGCACGTTGAAATAGGAGGGGTCGCTGATCTCCACTCCGGCGTTGGCGATTGCGAATATGGGCATTATGAGGAAATTGACCCAGGGGGCCAGAGCGTGCTCGACCCTGTAGCTCATATCCATAGAGTTCTGCGCAATGGAGTGCAGGCGCCTCAGACAGTGCTTCTGCGGGCCGTTGGGGAAGCTCTCCTCGTCGAGACCGTTGAAGCTGTCGAGCTTCTCGATGTAGTGGTTGCGCTTGTGGTAGTACTGACTCTTGTTGTAGCGGGCGGTGGAGGGGATGAGGAACGCCATCACGACACCCGACATCGTGGCGTGTATGCCTGAGTAGTAGAATATGACCCACACCGCGAACGCGCAGAAGAGGTATGGCGCCATCCGCTTCTCCCCGAGCTTGCGCAGAAGCAGCGTGAAGAGAATCACCACCACGCCGACAAGCAGCAGAGGGAAGTTGATGCTTCCGCCGTAGAAGAGGGCCACCACCAGGATGGCGATGAGGTCGTCGGCTATGGCGAGAGCCGTCAGGAACACCTTGAGAGAGACCGGTACTTTGTCGCCCAGCACCGAGAGTATGCAGACCGCGAAGGCTATGTCGGTCGCGGTGGGGATGCCCCATCCTGAGGCCGCGGCCGTGCCGTGGTTGACGATGGTGAATATGATGGCCGGAGCGCAGACTCCGCCGAATGCCGCTATCACGGGCAGCAGAGCCTTCTTGACGCTCGACAGCTCACCGCTCCGTATCTCGCGTCTGATCTCGAGACCGACCGTGAAGAAGAATATCACCATCAGGATGTCGTTGATGAACTTCTCGACGGTCATATCGCGCGGGAACAGGAAGTCTATCCCCCCGTCGGGGCTGCAGAAATGCATCGAGATGGAGGTCTCGAGTATGTCGTGGTAGAGGGTCTTGGTCAGAGGGAGATTGGCCAGAAGCATTGCCACCACGACACAGGCAAGCAGGAGCACTCCCTGGAACCAGGGCTTTTTGGAGAGTCTGTCGCTGCGCTTGTTGAACTGGATCAGACTCTTGTTCCAGGTGTAGATAGGAATCAGTTTCATTATAACACTACTTTTAACTTTATTCTTTCTTGTCCGTTGACCGTCCCGCTCAGCAAGGGGACTGCATCACCTCTCCGGCAGAGACTTTCACAGGGCTGCAGCTCCACTGCGAGCAGGTCTCCCGTGCGGATGGAGCAGTACCTGGTGACTTCGCTGACCGCTCCTTCGAGGAGATGGGAAATATCCGTCGAGAGAGCGAATATTGCATTGCCGTCCCGCAGGACAGCGATGTCGGCGGGCCCGGGCGTGTCTTCGCACGTCTGGAGATTGAGCGCCGAAGTGCGGTCAAGGCAGAGGCTTCTGGCATAATCCTGAGCGCTGCCGCCTTCTGTATAGTGCGGATAGAGCAGCGCTCCGACCCCGAAGGTGGAGAAGTAGCGGGAGGCGAACCGGAGGGCGACGCTCTTGCCGGGTTTCGTGACCCTGGTGTAGACGACCGGAGCCCAGTCGACCTTGTCGACGAAGTCCGGAAGGTATGCGTCTTCCGAGTCCTTGATTCTTGTGGTGTCGGGACGGACCACCACGTTGCCTTCAGCTGTCAGTACCGCTATATTCATCAGAAGAGCTTGCCGGTGTTGAACTTCGCGGCCAGACCGTCCAGCTCCTCCTTGGTGGCGGGCCGGCGGCTCTCTGCCTGGAATTCTTCGGCAAGGCGTGCGAACTGCTTCTTGGTGTCGAGGGTGAATGACCCTCCGGCGACCCAGGAGAAGTAAGACCTGTCGGTGCGGAACACTTCGCGCGCGGTGCGCCCCTTGTGCTTGCCGAAATTGATCACCGGTTCGCCCTGATCGCCTATTATAAGGTGCCCGGCGAAGTCGACATATCTCTTGCCCACGTAGCTTGAGAGCTGTTTGACGTCGTTCTTGAGCACATCGGGGTAGCGGTCGAGCTGGCCTTGGAGTACCTTGTATGTGGCCACGGTGTCGGCCTGGGCGGTGTGTGCGTTGTCGAAGTCGGCTCCTCCGCAGTAGAAGCGGTAGGCGGCCTTGAGGTTGCGCGGCTCCATCGCGTGATAGATGTTCTGTACGTCGACCATAAGCGGCTCGTGCAGGTCTATCTCCAGATTTTTGCCCGCCAGACGCGCTCTCTCTATCTCTTCCGCGAGCAGGGGGAGGTCGAATTTGGACGAATTGAATCCGGCGAGGTCGCACCCCTCGAGCCACCCGACCACCTCGTCAGAGACGTCATAGAATGTCGGGCAGTCCACGAGCATATCGTCGGTGACTCCGTTGACTTCCGATGCCTTGGGGTCGATGGGCCTCTGGCACTGCCTCTCGTAGTCCCAGGGCTTGATCTTCCAGGTCTTGATACGCTCCTCGCCGCCCGGCATCACCTTGACGAAGCTGAGCTCTATTATCGAGTCCGAGGCGATGTTGAGGCCTGTGCTCTCTATGTCGAAAAAGAGAAGAGGTCTTTTCAGGTTGAGTTCCATAGCGACTTATGCTACCATTATGGGCATAAGTATGCCGCAGATCTTCTCGCTCCCTTCCTCTTCTTCGGAAGGGACGATGAGGGCCGACCTTCTCGAATCGGCGAACTTCAGAACCACCGTCTCGCAGCTCAGGTTGCCCAGAATCTCGATGAGGAACGAGGACTTGAAGCCTATCGAGAGCTCGTTGCCGGAGTATTCGCATTCGATCTTCTCGTAGGCCGCTGTGGCCAGACCCAAGTCCTGCGCCGTCAGCTCCAGAAGGCCGGGCTTGAGGCTGAACTTGATGTGGTTGGAGGCCTTGTTGGCGCAGATCGCGATGCGGCGCACCGTGCCGATCAGCAGCTGGCGGTCAATCTTGAGTATGTTGGAGTTGTTCTGCGGAATCACGTCCTTGTAGCGGGGGTATTTGCCTACCACGAGGCGGCACAGCATCATCGTCGAGCCGAATGTGAAGACTACGTTGTTGGAGTCGAAACTGACCTGCACCTGGTCTTCTGACTTGTCGAGGGTGCTTCTGAGGACCGCCGCGGCCTTCTTGTGAAGGATGAAACTGGCGGCCTGCGGAGCCTCGACATCGGCCGATGTGTAGCAGATGAGCTTGTGCGAGTCGGAAGCGACCAGAGTGGTGGACGGAGTGTCGATGTCGAAGAATATGCCGTTCATCGCGGGGCGCATCTCGTCGTCGGCGGTGGCGTAGATGGTGCTGCCGATGCCGCTGACAAGGGTCTGCGCCGGGAATGTCACGCTGACAGCCTCTTCGCCGATCCCCTTGATCGAGGGGTAGTCGCTCGCGGGGAAGTAGGGGAGCGTCGAGTTGCCGCTGGCCCATATGCATTCGAACGAGCTGTCCGACACGGTCCTGATCGTGACCGGCTGGTCGGGAAGAGTCTTGAAAAGGTCTGTTATCTGGCGGGCCGGCACGGCGATGCTGCCTTCCTCGACAGTGCTGTCGACCCTGATGATTGTGCGCAGCGTGAGCTCCTGGTCCGAAGCCGTGATCTCCAGTGAATCACCCTTGAGGACAAACAGGAAGTTTTCGAGGATAGAGAGGGGAGTCTTGGCCGGAATGGCCTTGGATACGTCCAGAATCCCCTTGAGCAAATCTGCGCCGGATACTTTGAATTCCATAGTTTCTACAGTCTTTTTGTTACCTCGCAAATATACTAAAAAATTGGCATATTATTTGACCAATCAGACGCCGGAAATTTTTAATTATCTTCAAATATGAAAAGAAATCTCTTCGTTATCGCCGCTTCCGTGCTTCTGAGCGGGCTCACGTCCTATGCCGTCGTCCGGGCGTCCGATTCTGATGCTCCCGTCGGGACCGTGGTAAGCACAGACGGATCCATCTACAGGACTGTCAATTTGTCAGAGACCGATTACCCCGACCTCACGTTCGCCGCAGAGAGCGCGGTCGACGCTGTCGTCTTCGTCAAGGTGACCGTCAAGACCCAGCAGCAATACATAGACCCGTTCGGATACTTCTTCGGCTACGGCGAGCCCAAGACCCGCGAGCAGATCCAGCAGGGGTCAGGCTCCGGAGTCATCATCCGCAGCGACGGCTATATCGTCACCAACAACCACGTCGTCGACGGGGCCACCAAGGTCGAGGTCACTCTCAACAACAACAAGACCTACGAGGCCAAGGTGATAGGCACCGACGCCGCCACCGACGTCGCCCTCATCAAGATAGAGGCATCCGGACTCCCTGTCGTCGAGTTCGCCGACTCCGACAAGATCCGCCTCGGCGAATGGGTGCTTGCAATAGGAAGCCCTCTGGGCGAGGAACTCCGCTCCACCATCACCGCCGGCATCGTGAGTGCCAAGGGGCGTCCCGGAAGCGGCCCCTCCAAGCCCGGTGAGATCAAGGTCGAGTCGTTCATCCAGACCGATGCTGCCGTCAATCCGGGCAACTCCGGCGGCGCTCTCGTCAACAAGGCCGGCAAGCTCGTGGGTATCAACACGATGATTGTCTCCACCACCAGGGCATACTCCGGGTATTCATTCGCCGTGCCCTCCAATATCGTGAGCAAGATTGTCGGCGACCTGATCGAATTCGGTTCGGTCAAGCGCGTGATGCTCGGTATCACCGGCGGTACAATTACCGACGAAATTGCCGGCAAATTGAAACTTTCCGCCGTAAAGGGCGTATATATTAGCGAGGTTTCAAAAGGAAGCTGCGCCGACAAGGCAGGGCTCAAGAAGGAAGACGTGATCGTCGCCATCGACTCCACCGCGACTTCCACGATGAGCGAGCTTCAGGCCAAGGTCAACAGCTACAGGCCCGGTGATTCGGCAACCGTCGTCTACTACAGGGATGCCGAGCGCCACACTGCCATCGTCACGTTCGAGGGCACTTCGAGCCTGAACGGCACTGCTCTCGAGGACGGCACGGTAGCCTTCTACGGAGCCAAGCTCAAGGCTGTCGACTCGGGCGTGGAGATAGTCTCGGCGGGCAGCGGCAAGGTCGCCCAGGCTGGAGGAGAAGACGGCTACGTCATCCAGTACGTCAACGACCAGAAGGTGAAGGATCCTCAGGACATCATTGACATAACCCGCAAGTCGAGAAGAAGCGTCTTTATGGAAGGCAAGACACCCGCAGGCAGACCCTTCTACTTCGGTTTCGGCAAGGATGAATAACAATCAGCCCGCTGGATCGTGATATTGTCGCGGCCGGATGGCTGCGACAATATTTTTTTACTACTACTATGCGTCAACTTAAGATTACCAAGTCGATCACCAACCGCGAGAGCGCATCTCTTGACAAATATCTCCAGGAGATCGGTCGCGAGGAGTTGGTCTCACCTGAAGAAGAAGTGGAGCTCGCCCAGCGCATCCGCAAGGGCGACGAAGAGGCTCTCGAGAAGCTTACACGCGCCAACCTGCGCTTTGTCGTGTCGGTGGCCAAACAGTATCAGAACCAAGGCCTCAGCCTTCCTGACCTTATCAACGAGGGCAACCTCGGCCTTATCAAGGCGGCCGAGAAATTCGATGAGACACGCGGATTCAAGTTCATCTCCTACGCCGTGTGGTGGATCCGCCAGAGCATCCTTCAGGCTCTCGCCGAGCAGAGCCGCATAGTACGTCTCCCTCTCAACCAGGTAGGCTCCCTCAACAAGATCAACAAGGCTCTGGTCCGCTTCGAGCAGGAGAATGAGCGCCAGCCGTCGACCGAAGAGCTCTCGGAGCTGATAGATGTCCCCAAAGACAAGATTGCAGACACTATGCGCGTGTCCGGAAGGCACGTCAGTGTCGACGCCCCCTTCGTGGAAGGAGAGGAGAATTCCCTTCTGGACGTGCTCCCCAACGCCGACAGCCCTATGGCTGACCGCGGGCTCAACAATGAGTCCCTCAGCACGGAGATCGACCGTGCGCTCCAGGTCCTCACTGCCCGCGAGCGCGAGATTGTCAAGAGCTTCTTCGGCATCGGATGCCAGGAGATGACCCTCGAGGAGATCGGCGAGAGGCTCGACCTCACCCGCGAGCGCGTGCGTCAGATCAAGGAGAAGGCCATCCGCAAGCTCAAGAAGCCTTCCGCATCCAAACTCCTCAAGTCATTCCTCGGCTAGCCATATGACCACAGAGATGTTCATTGCCTCCAAGGCCTCAGAGGCCGTAAAGGCATTGTATGGCGTCGAGGTCGCCGCCGACACCCTTCAAGTCCAGCCTACCCGCAAGGAGTTCGAAGGGGATTTCACCCTCGTCGTCTTCCCCCTGCTCAAGGTCTCCCGCTGCGCCCCCGACGCCACCGGATCCGCCATCGGCGGATGGCTCCTGCAGAACTGCCCCGAGATCAGCGCATTCAACTCGGTGAAGGGGTTCCTCAACCTGTCGCTGTCCAACTTGTACTGGTCGGAAGTGTTCTCTTCGATCGCATCCGACCCCGAATATGGCACTCTCCCCTCGACCGGCAGGCGCATAATGGTCGAATTCTCCTCGCCCAACACCAACAAGCCCCTGCACCTCGGGCACGTGCGCAACAATCTTCTCGGCGCGTCGGTCTCCAACCTCCTGAAGGAAGCCGGCAACGAGGTGATCAAGACCACTCTCGTCAACGACCGCGGCGTGCACATCTGCAAGTCGATGTATGCCTGGCAGAAGCGGTTCGAAGGAGCGACTCCCGAGAGCACCGGCAAGAAGGGCGACCACCTCGTGGGCGACTGCTATGTCGAGTACGCCAGGATGGAGAAGGAGAACCCCGCCGTCCTGGACGACGTCCACGAAATGCTCGTCAAGTGGGAGGAAGGCGACCCCGAAGTGCGGGCCCTCTGGTCGATGATGAACGAGTGGGTCTTCGCCGGGTTCGAGCAGACCTACAAGGCTCTCGGCATCACCTTCGACAAGACTTACTATGAGCACGAGACCTACCTTCTGGGCAAGGAGCTTGTGCAGAAGGGGCTCGAGAGCGGAGTGTTCGTCAAGGACCCCGACGGCTCCGTATGGTGTGACCTCACCTCCGACGGCCTCGACCGCAAGCTTCTGCTCCGCTCCGACGGCACTTCTGTCTATATTACTCAGGACCTGGGCACCGCCGAGAGGAGGTTCTCGGAGTACAAGCTTGATTCTCACGTGTATGTCGTGGGAGATGAGCAGAACTACCATTTCCAGGTGCTCAAGCTCATCCTCGGCAAGCTTGGATTCGAATGGGCCGACCAGATTTTCCATCTCAGCTACGGCATGGTGGAGCTGCCCGAGGGCAAGATGAAGAGCCGCGAGGGCACGGTAGTCGATGCCGACGACCTCATCGAGAAGATGTACGAGGAGGCAAAGGCGACCTCCGAGGAGTCCGGCAAGCTTGACGGCGTCTCTCCCGAAGAGAAGGACGCGCTGTACAGGATGATCGGTCTCGGCGCCCTCAAGTATTTCATCCTCAAGGTCGATCCCAAGAAGAAGATGCTCTTCAACCCCAAGGAGTCCATCGACTTCAACGGCAACACCGGCCCCTTCATCCAGTACACTCACGCCCGCATCAAGTCCATCCTCCGCAAATCCTCATCTCTCGCTCCGTCGGCCGGCAGACAGCTGCCCAACGATGCCGCAGGACTGCCTGCTGCCATCGCGGAACCAGAAAATAGGGGGAATGGCCCCTCGATGGCCCAGGCAGCTCCTGCGGCTGTAGAATCATTTACGTCGGCAGACAGATTGTGCCCGAAGGAGGGCATTCCCCCTTTATTTTTGCCCTCCGAGGGCAGCTGTCTGTCTGCCGACGCTCTAGCAGGCAGTCCTGCGGCGGTTGAGATGTCGGGGAAGGAGATACGGCTGGTCAAGCTGCTCAGTCTCTATCCGCAGAAGGTACAGGAAGCCTCCGACGCGTTCTCTCCGGCCCTGATCGCCAACTACTGCTACGACCTTGCCAAGGAGTTCAACCAATACTATCACGACACCCCCATCCTCAAGGAAGAAGACGAGGCCGTGCGCTGTGTGCGCCTTGCGCTCATCGCCACGATTGCCCGCGTACTCTCCCGCGCGATGGGAATCCTCGGTATCCAGCTTCCCGAAAGAATGTAGACTATGACAGAAATCATACAGGTCAATATCTATGGAGAGGACAAGCCGGGACTTACCACGGCTCTGACCCAGGTCATCGCCTCGCACAACGCCGAGATTCTCGACATCGGTCAGGCCAACATACACAGCTCCCTCACTATGGGCATCCTTCTGAAGACCACTCCCGAGCAGAGCGGATTCATTATGAAGGACCTCCTCTTCGAGTCTTCTCGCCTCGGCGTGCAGATACGCTTCTCTCCCGTGGGCCTCGACCAATACGAAGCCTGGGTGCTCCGCCAGGGCCACGGGCGCTACATCGTGACGCTCCTCGGCCGCACCATCTCGGCTCAGGAGATATCCGAGGTCACCGGAGTGGTGGCCGACCACAACCTCAACATCGACGCCATCAGGCGCCTGAGCGGGCGCCGTCCTCTCGAGGGTGAGATGCCCGGAGAGTCCAAGTGCTGCATCGAGCTCTCCGTGCGAGGGCATATCAGCGACGAGCAGTGGCTCGCTTTCAGGAGCTCCCTGATGGACTACGCTCGCCCCGGATTCGACATTTCCTTCCAGAAGGACGACATCTACCGTCGTTCGCGCCGTCTGATATGCTTCGATATGGACTCGACCCTGATCGGCACCGAGTGTATCGATGAGCTTGCACAGAGGGCCGGCGTCGGCGACCAGGTCAAGGCCATCACCGAGAGCGCGATGCGTGGCGAGATCGACTTCACCGAGAGCTTCACGCGCCGTGTCGCCCTGCTCAAGGGCCTGGACGAGAGCGTGATGAAGGATATCGCCGAGCACCTTCCCTACAACGAAGGCCTGGAGCGTATGATGACTATCCTCAAGAGGGTTGGCTACAAGACGGCTATCCTCTCCGGAGGATTCACCTATTTCGCCAAGCACCTCCAGCAGCGTCTCGGGTTTGACTATGTCTACGCCAACGAGCTTGAGATCGTGGACGGACGCCTCACCGGGCGCTACGTCGGCGATGTCGTCGACGGCCGCCGCAAGGCAGAGCTCCTCAAACTCCTCTGCCAGGTGGAGCATATCAACCTCTCGCAGGCCGTGGCTGTCGGAGACGGAGCCAACGACCTCCCGATGATTTCGCTCGCGGGCCTCGGCATCGCGTACCACGCCAAGCCCAAGGTGAAGGCCACCGCGGAGCAGAATCTCTCGACCATAGGTCTCGACGGCATATTGTATTTCCTGGGTCTCAAAGATTCGCAGATTGGATAGGACGATGACTGTAAGACTGGAGGGGATGACCTTTCACGCCTTCCACGGATGCCTTGAGTCCGAGCGGATCCGGGGCAACACGTTCAGGGTCGACGTTGAGTTCGACTACGACGCCCTTGACGCCGCCGAGGCGGATGACCTCGCTCTGGGTGTCAATTATTCCATCGTGTATGACATTGTCAGAAGCGAAATGATGATCCCGTCCAACCTTCTCGAGAGCGTCGCCCTTCGCATCAAGAAAGCACTGCTGGCCCGATTCCCTGATATCAGCCGGGTCAGCGTCAGTGTCGCCAAGCACCACCCTCCGGTGGCAGGGGAGTGCGAGTGGTCTATAGTGAAGTTCTGAACTCGAGCCTCTCGCCTCTGAACTCCTCGTGGAAGATGCCATCTTCCCAGACAAGATTCCCTCCCACGAAGGTGTGTGTCACTCTCGAATGCGTCTGCATCCCGCTGTAAGGGGTCCAGGCGCATTTGGAGTATTCGCCCTCGTCTGTTATCGTGCGCGTGGGACCGAGTTCTACCAGAGCCAGATCGGCGTGGTAGCCTTCGCGGATGAATCCCCGCCTGTCCAGACGGTAGAGCGTGGCCGGGTTGTGACACATAAGACGCACTATGTCAGGGAGTTCCAGCCCGGAGTGAGCGATCATCATCTCGAGGGAGTGCTGGATGGAGGGGAATCCGGATCTGGCGGAGGAGTAATCCGGGGTGAACTTCTCGTCTCTCAGGTGCGGAGCGTGGTCTGTGCCGATGGTGTCGACAAGGCCTGTCCTCAAGGCTCCAAGGAGAGCCTCCCGGTCGCTCTCTGACTTGATGGCGGGGTTGCATTTGATCGCGTAGCCCCTTGTGAGGTAGTCTCTGTCCGAGAATGTCAGGTAGTGCGGACAGGTCTCGGCTGTTATCTTCTTGTCCTGCAGGGGGATGCCGGAATCCAGCAGCTTCAGCTCATCTTTTGTGGATATGTGCAGCACGTGCAGGCGGGCGCCTGTCTTGCGAGCTGCGTCCACTGCAAGCCTGGTGGACTTGAAGCAGGCCTCGCGTGAGCGGATAAGGGGATGGGTCGAGGGGCCTGCGCCAGAGGCGAGGCGGGCCGCTTCACGCCTGATGGTGGCTTCGTCCTCGCAGTGGGCGGCAACAAGGCAGGGCGATTCGGCGAGAATCCTCTCCAGAGCCCCTCTGTCGTCGACCAGCATCCCTCCCGTGCTCGAGCCCAGGAAGAGCTTGATGCCGCAGACCTTGCGCGGGTCGGTCTTCTTGATCTCGTCCAGATTGTCATTGGTGGCCCCGAGGTAGAAGGAGTAGTTGCAGAGCGACTTGCCGGCGGCGAGTTCGAACTTCTGCTCCAGCAGCTCCTGAGTCGTGGTCTGGGGGACTGTGTTGGGCATATCCATAAAGGAAGTCACCCCTCCCGAGACAGCCGCGCGGCTCTCGGAGCGGATATCGGCCTTGTGCGTGAGGCCCGGCTCGCGGAAGTGCACGTGTTCGTCGATGATCCCGGGGATCAGATATCTGCCTCCGGCATCGATCGTGACCGTGCCGCTCCCGGGCGTCAGGGCTTCAGGAGATATCTTCCCGATCATGCCGTCCCTTATTAAGACGTCCGATTCGAAGACCCTGCCCTCGTTGACAATCCTTGCACCGTGGATGAGATAGTTCATAGGTGCCGATAATGTGGGAGATGACGGATTCGAACCGCCGACCCTCTGCTTGTAAGGCAGACGCTCTGAACCAACTGAGCTAATCTCCCGGCGTTTGGGGCTGCAAATATACAAATCTTTTTTGAATCTGCAAACTCCCTCCGGTGGAGATGGCGGGACTCGAACCCGCGTCCAAACAAGGCCCCGAGGAGCTTTCTACACGCTTATTTTTCCTTTGGTTGTCGGCTCGGGGACGCCGGAAGACGGGCTGACCCCTCGCTTATCCTCTCTGACTTTGCGGAGCATAGAGGCGTCCTCTCCGCGCATCCGGTCTGGATGATACCCCTTGATCCGTCATGACCGGCCTGAAGACTGGAGGGATATACGTCAGTGCCGCAGCCTTGGCGGCTCTGATTGATGCTGACTGCTCTGCAGACTAGCAAGCGTATGCATAGTTGTAGTTGCCTACTGATTTTTTGGAGACTGAGATTAACGGGAGGGCCTCCGACTCCCGGCGTGCTTACTTCCCGTGATCGATGCTGTCAAAACCAAAACATCCCCGGTTAGTGGCTGCAAATATAGCTTAATTTTTCTTATTTTTGCAAGACTCAAGACAATCTCTTTTGCCGTATGAACATCCTCATTGCCCTTCTTTCCTCCATCCTTTGCTCCGGCGCTGCCGGACCTGATATCGATTCCCTTATGAGGGAGATGACCCTTGAAGAGAAGATCGGGCAGATGAGCCAGCTCGTGGGGCCCAGGCTCACCGGCCCCGCTTCCAGCACGGACAGGGAGAGAAAGATCCGCGAGGGGAAGGTCGGGTCGTTGCTTAACGTCACCGGCCAGGATGCTGTACGCCTTCAGAAGATAGCGGTCGAGGACAGCCGCCTGGGGATACCCCTGGTCATCGGAATGGATGTCATTCACGGCTACGAGACCTGCTTCCCGATACCGCTCGCGATGTCCTGCTCGTGGGACCCCGACGAGATAGAGAACGCGTGCCGCATCAGCGGAGCGGAGGCCAGCCGCGACGGAGTTGCCTGGACCTTCACCCCTATGTGCGACATAGCCCGTGACCCGCGCTGGGGTAGGGTCGCCGAGGGCGCGGGGGAGGACCCGTATCTTGGATCGAGGATAGCGGAGGCGCAGGTCCGCGGCTTCCAGGGCAGTCTTGACAAGCCGACAGACATCGCCGCCTGCGTCAAGCACTTCGCCCTGTACGGCGCAGCTCAGGCCGGAAGGGACTACTATACGACCGATATGTCACGAGTGCAGATGATGAACGAATATATGCCTCCCTACCAGGCCGCAATCGATGCGGGCGCCCTCACGGTGATGAGCTCCTTCAACGAGTTCGAGGGCATCCCGATGACGGTCCACCCATATATGCTGGACACTCTCCTGAGAGGCAGGATGGGATTCGAAGGGATGCTCGTGACGGACTACACCGCGATCAAGGAGACCGTGCAGCACGGGACTTCCCCCGACCTTGAAGACGCGGCGCTCAAGGCCGCGAGGGCAGGGGTTGATATGGAGATGGTGAGCGAAGGGTTCAGCACGTATCTTGCCGACGCGGTGAGAGACGGGCGGCTGGACGAGGCTGTCGTGGACCGGAGCTGCCGTCGTGTCCTCGAGCTCAAGCGCTCTCTTTCCCTATTCGACAACCCCTACAAGTACAACCGTCCGGAAGAACTTCCGCTCAATGGCTCTCCCGAGGCCCGTGAAGCTTCGAGAAGGCTTGCCTCGAAGTCGGCCGTGCTCCTAAAGAACGAAGGTGGCATACTCCCTCTGCAGGAAGGGCGGAAGATAGCCGTCATAGGGCCCCTGGCGGACCTTGGGACGGAGATGATAGGGACCTGGGCCATCAGGCCCAAGACCCACAGCCCGGTATCTCTTCTGCAGGGTTTGAAGGAGAGGTTCGGCGAGGAGAATGTGAACTTCGAGAGGGGATGCCACGTCCTCGGGGATGAAGAGCTCGAGACCAGGATTTCGTACTACAAGAATCCTTCCGACCGGGGCTGGGACAGAAGCGTGGAGCAGCTCAGAAAGGACGCGCTCTCCCTCGCGAAGAAGAGCGACGTGATTGTCGCCGCGATGGGGGAGCTCGCGCTGATGAGCGGCGAAGGGACTTCTCTCGCCGATGTCCGCCTCTCCGCTCCGCAAAGAGAGCTTCTTTCTGAATTGAAGACTCTCGGCAAGCCCCTGATTCTGGTGGTGATGGCAGGGCGCCCTCTGGTCCTCGAATGGGAGAGCGAGAACGCGGATGCCATACTCTATGCCTGGCACCTCGGCTCCGAGGCCGGAAGGGCCGTCGCCGGCTTGCTGAGCGGTGACGTCAATCCTTCCGGAAGGCTTTCGATGACATTCCCCCGCAGCGTGGGGCAGATTCCGATCTTCTACAACCACAAGAGCTGCGGCCGCCCTGCGGAAGACGACGCCCCATACCACAATCGCCGGAGCCAGTATATGGACGTCGTCAATGCTCCGCTCTATTATTTCGGCTACGGCTTGAGTTATTCGGACATCAGCTATTCCGACCTGAGTGTGGAGGCCGGGCCTTCCCGGATATGCGCCTGCGTGACTCTCCACAACGCCTCGGAGCGCGACGCGACCGAGACTGTCCAGCTCTACATTCGCGACAAGGTCGCGAGCATTACCCGCCCCGTGGCGGAGCTCAAGGCCTTCAAGAAGGTCCAAATCAAGGCTGGAGAGACCGTCAGAGTCCAGATTCCTCTCGAGAAGAGCGCTATGGGATTCTTCGGAAGCGACCTCTCGTACAGAGTCGAGCCGGGCGAGTTCGAGATAATGGTAGGCCCGTCGTCAGATCCGCAGGCGCTGTTGAAGGCCCAATTTGAGCTCTGATTTCCGCGCCGAGGCAAGCCTGTTTCTATAATTTATTCTGTGACGAGACGTATGGGGCCGCCGGTGTATCGATCGTAGTAATCATTGGGAGTGACCTCGGTGTAAGTGAAGCTCATGAAGCGACCGAAACGGCCATCGCTATCCTTGGGTGTAGATGACAAATAGTCGGCGCAGGAGCCCACTTGAATCAGAGTGCTCTCGTTGCGATAGCCGGTGGCGGGCAGGAATACGATTCCATCAGAGTAGATTTGACTCCAGGTTGGCGCCCGGAGTGCCGGTAACAAGAGTAAAGTCCTGAAAATTCGTGCCGTCGGTGAACTTCACTACATCGTTCTCGGCCCACTTCGGCGTCCGGCCGTCGAGGGTTGACTTGGTGCCGGCGGCGGCGAAGGACGCCGTGAGGACTCGCTCGCCCTGCGACTCGGGCTGGAGCTCTTTGGCGCAGGATGCGGCTGCAAGGATTGTAAGCGCTGTAAAAAAGGTGTTGATGATTTTTATGTGCCTCGTGCGGGAATACCCATTGTGTTGAGTGTAAACATATTGGCTGTTTGTGCCTACCATTTCGCCTATTATTGGGTCACTTATCGCCAGGACTGGCCGATGTCCCAATGAATGGCGTATTTTGCAGATGTCTTTTTCGGTGGAAGGTCAAACTCCTTCAGAATCAGGTCATATGCTTCAGGATACTCCTCCAGCCATTTTCCGACGGCAACCTCAAAAGTTCCGTCAAGATTGTAGAAGACACGTCCTCGGGGCTTGTCCTGATATGCTCCGATAAAGGGGCCTTTGCCGTCTGAATGGTAGCGCTGGCGGTAGTATTCTTTCTTCCATACGTCTTCGTGCATCTCAGAACAGGTGATCCTCCCGCCTGAGGCGTTCGCCTTTGTGTAATCACTCACCCTGTGGGAAACGATGCCGAATAATGAATGAGTGGACCTGTTGTACCAGAAAATTCCGACTTTCGGGTCGCTGCCATGGCCTCTGTTGGCGGACATCAGGGACATTACGGCATCCTCCTCTTCTTTACTGAAGCCTTCCAGTTTGAATCCGCCTTTTGGGGTTCCGGCTTCAATATGATGCACCTTGAGGATTTCCTTGGAGAACGAATATACAAGGAATTCCCCGGGGTTGAAAGTCCTCATCCATTTTGACGACAACTCTCCCACAAGCGGAGACGGAGACCCGAGCCCGGTTTCTGGGTGCTGAAGCGCATCCTTAAGGATATCTTTTATCTTTGCAGCAGTTTCGGTCCCGGACTGTTTCAGGGTGTTGTAGACATCCAGTGCTGATTTTGTGAATACCAGCTTCATAACTCGTCGATATTTACCTCTATGCTTTCCTCTTCGGCGTCAGACGACTTGATGGACTCCAAAACGGAAGGGTTTGCAAGTACCCTCTCGGTTGCCCGGATTGAATTGTACTCATCCAGAGAAATCAGAACCGCACCGGTTGATCCCCTATTGATGATTACAGGCTCGTGGCTCGTCAGCACGGACTCCACGTACTGCTTGATGTTTGCCCGAAAATCTGATATTGTGGTCGTTGTCATAATCGTGATTTTCGGCAAAGATAGTACAAAATATTGTACAAACAAATTTAAAGTTGGTCACCCTCTCTCGTGCCTCGGGCGGGAATACCCATTGTATTGAGTGTAAGCGTATTAGCTGTTTGCGCCTACCATTTCGCCTACCTTTGTCATATCAATCAATCCCCAAACACCAGTTATATACCGGTCGTATCTTAATTTGCAGACCGTCAACGTCAACATTTTCGTACACATGGTCAGTCAATAACAACAGGTCTTTGCATCCTGTCTTTTTTGCAGCAAATGTGAGCCCCTTCAGTTCTCGCTTGCGAGTTTTCTCGGCGCTTATGTCGTATGACACCTGAACAGCTTGAAGGACACTGTCTTTCTTGCATATCAGGAAATCACATTCGCTTGAGCGGTCTTTCAAGTAATATATATCACTGCGATCAGCTGCGCTTCTTCGCTTGAGTTCTATCAGTACGACTGTTTCAAGTCTCCAGCCCAGATTGTCTCCAGAAAATGCATTCTTCCTGCCATCCATCATTGCCACATCCACAGCATACACCTTTTCCTGAGAGACACGCTGACGACTCTTTGTGGAGAACTTCTGGACTTCAATAAGGATAAAAGCCTCTTTGAGATACTTGATATAGTTGCGTACAGTGACAGCTGATTTGAATTCGAACAATTCTGTCAAGTCCGGGACCGATACGGTGGCAGGGGAAATGTTAAGAAGATGATTCGCCATGCGCTCAAAAGCATCAACGTAGGTAATATTATGACGCTGTTCTATATCTCTCTTCAGGATATTGTTTACCAAATCATCAACGTATGACCCATTGTCTTCGATAAACATTTTTTCCGGGAATCCACCTTCCTTCATATATTCGTCGAAAGCTGCTCTTCTGAATGCTTCAGCTTTGGTCGAGAGAGATGAAGTGTCAACATTCTTCATTCTGCAATACTCAGAGAATGAGAACGGATACAGGTCGATTTCCTTGTTCCTTCCGGTAAGATATGTTGCAAGCTCGGAGCTGAGCAGATTGGCGTTTGATCCGGTAAGAACCACGTGCATCCCCTTTCTTAGCATTCTGTTGACAAAAAGATGCCATCCTTTAACATCCTGTATTTCATCCAGGAACAGATATTCGAAGTTGCCATTGAGCTTGTAAAGGATTTCAAGGACATCGTTCAGTTGGTCAGAGCCGATTCCGGCAAGCCGTTCATCGTTGAAATCGGCATAGCCATATTTTGCGCCAGACTTCTCAAGCGCTTGAAAGCAAAGAGTGGATTTGCCGCTTCTTCGGACACCAATCACCACTTGTGCCAGGGGGCTCTTCAGGTCAACTTGAAGTATTCCCTTTCTTTCACATAAGACAGCATTTCTCTTGCTGTTCAAGTCATCAAGCTGATCAGAGAATATCACCTCCAGCGTTCTCTTGTCAATTTTTTTGGTTACAACCTGTTTCATACTATCATGTAAGCGCAAAAGGCTACGGCAAAGATAGTATAATTATCTTATATTACATAATTCATAGGTATCCATTATCTAAATTTACATAAATTAAACAAAACATATTCCTTATTTTGCAAATTGGCTTCTGCAGTTATCATCGCGAAAATTTCATCCAAAAGGGTCCCGCGGAGAGGGGTTGAAAAAAACGAAGAAGAGGCTGACTAAAGAAAGAAGAGGGGGCTGACCCTTTTTGGTCAGCCCCCTCTCGTGCCTCGGGCGGGAATCGAACCCGCACGGACCTTTCGGTCCAAGGGATTTTCTTGCTGCTATGGCTTTCGCCACCGGCCAGTAGCCGTTTGTAGTCCGGACTATTCCTTCACCATTGATTGTGAATCTTTAGGTGCGCCGTGTCTAGTCTCTGCACCTTCCTCTTTTCGGAGGCTTGGCTCAAGATTACCTTCAGCATTACCTGTTAGGGCTTCCTTGAATTTACGGCGTTCTACTTCTCTCTTTTCAGAGAGAGCACTCAATATTGCTCTTCCTCTATAATTATTTGTAAGTGCGTGACAATTTGGGCAAAGCAGTTGGAGATTTTCTATCCTATTGTCTGTATTTACCCCGTTTATGTGATGTATTTCCAATGGAATCGGTTTTCCAAGCCATTCTGAAAGTCTGCAGTTACTGCAATAGGATATTCCCGTTACGTTCTTGTACCTTTCGCGTAGCCTCCAGGAACATCTATATGGAGAATCTTTGACAAAGATATACTTCCTCTTCATATATTATAATACACCAAAGTTAAGCATACTTCACATGACTTACAAAAATTATTTCAAAGAGCGTGTCTAAGTCCCTCGTGTCTACCATTTCACCACCAAGGCTATTACGGGCACAAATATAGTCAAAAATGATTACATTTGCATACTGTACAATTCATATACAATATTGATATGCTACTATCCAAGGAAGTCGCGGTCTATCTCAACCTCGTAGCCTGCAAATTCAAGCAGTACACTGCTGCAATGCTCCGGAAGAACAACGTCAATCTGAGTCCCGAGCAATTCCTGCTCATCGACCTTCTCTGGAATCAAGGCCCGATGTCGCAGCAGAATCTGGCAGACAAGATGCACAAGGACAAGAATTCCATCACCAAACTGCTTGACGGGCTGGAGAAGAAGCGTCTGATTGAGCGCCGTCAGGACAGTAAAGACCGCAGATCCAACACAATACACCTTACAGCCGACGCCGAGGAGATGAAGGTCGAGGCCAAGGAGAAGGGGATATCCATTCTTGATTCCATTCTCGAAGGGATAGATGAGGCGGAGCTGCGCGCCTTCCTCGACACAATCTCCAAGCTCGACAAGAATATGGACAGCACCGTATGCGGAGAGGCAGCCGAATAATTAATTATTTTAAAAATTTATTAAAATATTTTGCAAAGTCCGAATTCCTTGCTATCTTTGCATTCGGAAAGAGTAAGTGTTCGTTCTGAACCGTTTTTCTATTGGTTATTAGTTTTAGTGTTATTAATTATGTGGTTAGAAGAGTTGTTGCCGTGAGGTCACAGCTCTTTTTCTTTTGCCCTGTCACCGGCAAGCGGGAGCCTTTACGGGCACAAACAACTAAAAAGGGAAAATAAAAGGAAGTGGGACCTAGCAGATTCGAACTGCTGACCTCATGCGTGTGAAGCATGCGCTCTGAACCGGCTGAGCTAAG
>R18__coassemble_1226_pt1 | contig 56235 bp, 39 predicted proteins | sample R18__metabat2_high_PE_016 | metagenome-assembled genome bin R18
CGTGGTCGTCCCAGCCGTGCTCGTCGTCACCGATGAGCTTGCGCTTGGGGTCGGTAGAGAGGGTGGTCTTGCCGGTGCCGCTCAGACCGAAGAAGATGGCGGTGTTCTCGCCGTTCATATCTGTGTTGGCGGAGCAGTGCATGGCAGCGATGCCCTTGAGGGGGAGGAAGTAGTTCATCATCGAGAACATACCCTTCTTCATCTCACCGCCGTACCAGGTGTTGATGATGACCTGCTCCTTGCTGCTGACGTTGAACGCCACGCAGGTGCTGGTGCGAAGCCCGAGCTCCTCGAAGTTCTTGACCTCGGCCTTGGAAGCGCAGTACACCACGAAATCGGGCTCCTGCTCGAACTCTGCCTCGTTCTTGGGACGGATGAACATATTGGTCACGAAGTGTGCCTGCCAGGCGACCTCCATGATGAAGCGGACCTTCATACGGGTGTCGGCGTTGGTGCCGCAGAATCCGTCGACCACATAGAGCTTCTTGCCGCTGAGCTGGTCGAGGGCGATCTTCTTGACTTCCTGCCAGACCTTCTCGGACATGGGATGGTTGTCGTTGTGGTACTCCTCGCTGTCCCACCACACGGTGTTCTTGGAGTTCTCGTCCATCACGATGTACTTGTCCTTGGGGCTGCGGCCGGTGTAGATGCCGGTCATCACGTTCAGAGCGCCGAGCTCTGTCTCCTGAGCCTTCTCGTAGCCGGTGAGTTCAGGACGGGTTTCTTCGTTGAAGAGCACCTCGTAAGTGGGATTGTACATAATCTCGCTCACGTTCTCGATGCCATACTTTTTAAGACAGATTTTTGACATAATTATATAGATTTGACTTTAAAACCGAAAAACGACGCAAATTTAACAAAACAGCCGCACTTTTCAAACACTAAAGCAAGGATTCTTCGTCCAATTTTTGCCTCAGGGACTCCGCCCCGTCCTTGCGGGAGCGACACACGTCGCAGCCTCCGCACCGGGCGCTGTCGCTCTGTCCGAAGTAGCGGAGCAGATAGACCGAGCGGCACTCATCTTCCTGCTCGACATAGAGAGCCATCGCATCCGCGCGGTCCGTCGCGGCCTTCAGGAGGAAGTCGTAACGCTCTTTCTGAAGGTTCAGATTGCCGGGCATCAGACGATTGTGGTGCAGACGCAGGAGAGTGCTGTGGTCCGCGCTCACGTAGCGGATGACGTGCTCGAGCGAGAGGCGGTAGAGCATCTGCCTCAGGGCCGGGATGCCGATACCCATCTCGCGCGAGAGCTTCTCCTCGTCGATGCGCACCGGATACGAGAATATGCCTTCGTAGCGTCGCATCAACAGCTCCAGGAGAGTCGCCATCTCAGGCTCAGGCAGTTCGATGCCATAGAGAGCGTTGCGGTCCACGGCAATCTTGACTCTTGTCGGGATGTCCACGTCTTCGCAGTAGCTCAGATGCCCTGTCCGCTCGAGATAGCGGATGGCATAGTGCGCCTGCGAACGGCCAAGTTTGTACCTGGAGCAGAATTCCTCGAGACTGAATTTGAGTTCGCGGCCCATGCCCGTGTCGTATGGGATCTCGTAGAAGAGATGAATCCTTCGGTATATGTCTTCGGTGTATTCCAGGGAGGGAAATGCCTGCGCGCAGAGTTTTTTCATCCTCGCCACATCGCTCGGGTTCCACACGAGCACGGCATACGAAGGCAGGCCATCTCTACCCGCTCTCCCCGCCTCCTGGAAGTACGCCTCGGGGCTGTCCGGCAGATCAAGGTGCACGACGAAGCGCACGTCGGGTTTGTCGATGCCCATACCGAATGCATTGGTGCACACGATGACTCTGATCTCGCCCTTCTTCCACGCTTCCTGCCTCTCGTTTCGAGCCAGAGGGCCGAGGCCCGCGTGGTAGAACGAGGCGCTGATGCCGTTTGCCTTGAGCAGAGCGGCGATCTCCTCACATTTGGTGCGGTGTCTCATATACACTATCCCGCTGCCTTTCACTCCCCTGCATATAGACAGCAGCTGCCCGAGTTTGTCTTCCGACCGCCGGACGATATACGACAGATTCGCTCTCTCGAACCCCGACTTCAATATGGTGAAGCCACTGTTATTTGCGTTCCGGTCTGCTGCCGGTAAAGTGTTTTCGCTAATATTTGCGTTCCGGTCTGCTGCCGGTAAAGTGTTTTCGCTAATATTTGCGTTCCGGTCTGTAGAGTCTGTCGGGAAGGCATTCCCCCTATATTCTGCCTTCACGGCAGACTCTACAGCCGGACGCACTCTTCTGGAGAGCTTCGCGGCAATATCTTCGGCAACAGAGGGGGTGGCGGTGGCGGTGAGAGCTATCACGGGAGCGTCCAGCCGCCGGCGCAGCTCGCCGATGCATAGGTAATCCGGCCTGAAATCATACCCCCACTGCGAGATACAATGCGCCTCATCGACAACGATGAAGCTGACCGGAAGAATATCCAGATACGACTGGAAGAGCTCCGTCGACAGACGCTCCGGAGAGACATACAAGAATTTCACTCCGCCGTATGCGGCATTGTTGAGAGCAAGATCCACCTCGTGACGCGACATCCCGGCGTGGATGGCAAGAGCCTTGATGCCCCGACGCTCCAGATTCTGCACCTGATCCTTCATCAGGGCAATAAGAGGCGTGACGACAATCGAGACCCCCTCCCTCATCATCCCCGGGACCTGGAAACACACAGACTTGCCCCCTCCCGTAGGAAGAATCGCCAGCACATCCCGCCCCGAGAGGGCGGTACGGATAATCTCCTCCTGCATCGGCCGGAACGAATCATATCCCCAATACTCACGAAGTGTCTCCAGTGCCGTCATACAGTCTCTCACTGCTGTTTCATCTTCTGCCGGCGTGTCTCGCTGGAATCGTGACCGAAGAGAAGGCGCGGGCCCTCCACGCTGCGCCAATATGCGGCGTCAAAATCCGAGGGCGACTTCAGCTCACCCTCCCCTATCTCGAATGCGATATAAGTGATCTTGTATCCCTGCTCCAGGAACATCTTCTCATAGAAGGTCTGCACCTCAAAGAGCTCGGCAGGAAACTGAGCTGAAGGCTCCAGAGAATACAAATCGGTGGTGCAGGCCCTGACACGGAGCCCGTTCGCGGCGCACACCGCCTTGGTGTACTCGTGCAGGAACCTGGAATCCGTCTTCAGGTGCACGAGACCGCCGCTCTTCAGGAACTTCCTGTACTTGGAGAGGAACACCGGAGAGGTGAGCCTGGAATTCTCGCTCTTGAACTGCGGGTCCGAGAACGTGAGCCAGATCTGGGAGACCTCGCCCGGCGCGAAGAACGCGCTTATGAACTCGACGCGGGTACGCAGGAACGCGGCGTTGGGGATGCCTTCCTCCGTGACGGTCTTGGCGCCCCTCCACAGGCGGGCGCCCTTCACATCCACTCCCACATAATTGCAGGACGGATGCCTGCGGGCGAGCCCCACGGTGTACTCTCCTTTTCCGCAACCGAGCTCCAGGACAAGGGGCTTCTCAGCACCGCCGAAAAACTGCGACCAGGTGCCTTTCATGGCGTGATCACAAAGATTCTCATAGCCCCGGGAGAGCAATTGGCGTGAATCAGGCTGCACGAGGCAGGAGAAAGTCTCGTTCTGAGCGAACTTGCGAAGTTTGTCGTGTCCCATAGCAGAACAAATATAGAAAAAATCGGGGTCAGACAAAAATGATCATTCCAGATACCTCTGCCTGAGAAGCGCGATATCCTCGTCCGTGAGGCCTATCTTCATGCGGATGTAATCCTGCAGGTCGCCGTAATCCTTCCTGCACACTTTCCGGATCATATTCCTGTCCGCTCCGAGAGACGCAAGCAAGACGGCCGACACAATCCCGGGGCGGTCGCTCCCGGAAGAACCGTGCAGGTAGACCGCTCCCCCGTCGAGAGACAGAAGCAAACTCCGAAGCTGCTCCGGAGAGTCTTCCATCCAGAGGTATCCGGAGAGGGAGGGGACCCTGTCGGGCGAGAGGACAGCCTCCCCGAGAGGACGCACGTCGACGACTCTGGTGACTTTGTATTTATCCTCAAGTTCGCGCAAATCCTCTTCGCAGGCAGAGTAAAGGTCAGAGCCCTCGAGAAGAAGGCCTTTCCTGATCCTTCCGCCGCCCGGGAGGGCACGCCCCCCAAGGTCCCTTACGGAAGATTTGCCCGGACGCCCCTCCCGCTCCTTCGAGGCCATATTGTGCGCGCTTTTGGTGGTGACAAGTATGACGCCGTTGGCGCCTCTCGAGCCGTACATCGAGGTGGACATATCCTTTAGCACATCGATGCTGTAGACATTGTAGGGCGCGACAGCCGAGAGGTCGGGCACCACCACACCGTCCACGATGATGAGAGGGTCGTTGCTGCCGTTGATGGAATGCATACCTCTCACCCTGATGGTGGGATTGTCGGAAGGGCCCGAGATGTCCACTCCGGCCACCTTGCCCCTCAGGTAGTCGGCTATGTTGGCATAGCCGCCCAGCGAGGATTCGGTGGGCTTGACCGAAGGGATGGACACGGCGGTGTTGTCTTTGTCGTCGTAGCCGTAGCCGTAATTGACCTTGTCCGGCTCCGCGGGTGCGGAAGGGCGCGAGCGGGCATACAGACGGGCCCTGGACACGAGATCTCTGATGATCGGGAGGAAGGCGTAATCTCCCGCCGCAACGAACTTCTCCGGGTGGAACTGCACGCCGACCAAATTGCCGCCCTCCACGGCCTCCACCACTCCATCGGGCGACAAGGCGCTGACAACAAGCCCCTCGGCAGGGTCTCTGACGGCCTGATGATGGAAAGAATTGACCATCACCGAATCGACGCGGAGCATAGCGTGCAGCCTCGTCCCGGGGACTATATTAACAAGGTGCGTCGCCCGGTTTCCGGGCTCGGTCTGGCTGTGAGGGACGCTCCTTCCCACCTGCGAGGGCAGGTCCTGATAGAGGCTGCCTCCGAGGAAGACATTGCTTATCTGCTCCCCCCTGCATATCCCGAGCACCGGAAGGCCGGCCTTGAAGGCGGCGCCGAGAAGGCACATATCGCTCGAATCCCTGCGGGCATTGGAGACGACCAGAGCCGAATCCAGAGGAGTCTGACCGTAGTAAGAAGGCGACACATCCTCTCCCCCGATCATCACGAGGGCGTCGACTCCCGAAAGAAGCACATCGGCCTCGGCCGAGCTTCGCACCGGAGGGAGGGCGACGGGGATGCCGCCGGCAGTCCTGACCGCAGTTACATAAGTATACGGCACGGCTGAACAGTGATCGGACGAGAAGTCCGAAGAGATGCCGACAAGGATGGAGAGGAGGAATGCTAGCATAGGGACAAAAGTTAACGAGACGAATTTATCAAAAAATTCCTATATTTGGAAGTTTAAACCTAAACCATCAACACCATTATGGCAAATTTCAAGTACGACATTGTACGAGACTGCGCCTTGTTGGAGAAAGAGAAGACATTCTCCAATCTCTTCCGCCTCATCTGCGCCCACTCCGACGTGGTCGGAGCCCTCTGGCTCGAAGGCGACGAAGAGAAGTCCCTCACATTCGATCAGCTCAAGGCCTGGAGCGACGACTGGGCCGGCAAACTTCAGCGCATCTTCCCCGGTGAAGGGCGCATATGCATAGCACTCGACAGCAGCAAGGAGTGGTTCCCCCTGTTCTGGGGCCTCGTGCGCAGCGGGCACGACGTCTTGACGCTCGACGCCAACTTCCCCGACAGCAAGATCGAGAAGATGATGGCCGACAGCTGCTGCTCGGGCCTCGTGAGCGCCAGACGCCGCGACATAGACTTCCCCCAGACCACGGTCCAGGAGCTCTACGATGCCCCGGCGGCCCCCGATTTCGTGGAGAAATGGGGCCACAGCATCGCCCTCTGCACCAGCGGCACCACATCCGACAGCCGCATCTTCGTCTACAACGAACAGACAATCTGCTACCTTGCCCTCTTCTCCGAGAAGGTCAGGAAGGAAAACACTCTGCTCATCGACGACGCCAATTTCAGGACCCTCGCGTTCCTGCCCTTCCACCACGTGCTGGGCTTCGCGGCAATATTCATATGGAGCCATTTCCTGGGCGACACGATGGTCTACCTCAAGGACCGCTCGCCCGTCACCATCTCGCGCACGATGAGGCGCCTGAAGGTCAACCAGATAGTGGCAGTCCCGATCCTGGCGAACAATATGGCCAAGACCATCCGCACCAAGGTCAACAACAAGGGCGTGCTCGAGAGGGCGTTCTTCAACCTCCTCATCACCACAAGCCTTGCAGTGCAGACTTTCGCGCCCAAGACCGGACTCCGATTTGCCCGCCACCTCTTCCACCACACTCAGAAGAAGATACTCGGCGCCCACATCAAGAGCATCGTAATCGGAGGGAGCCACACCGACCCAGAGAGTCTGAAGCTCCTCAACGCCATCGGATACTACACGATCTGCGGATTCGGAATGACCGAGACGGCCATCAACAGTTTCGAGACCTCCTACCGCCTGGACAACAGGCTCCTCGGCAGCATCGGAGCTCCTATGGCCTACACCGAATACCGCATCAAGCCCGAGAAGAAGAAGAAAAAGAAGGACAAGGCCGAGCCTGACGACAAGCCCAGGAAGCCGGGACGCACCGGAGAGCTCCAGATAAGGGGCAAGGGGTTGCACGACGGACGATTCGTGGACGGCAAGCTTCTTCCTCCTGACATCGACAAGGACGGATGGTTCAGCACCGGCGACATCATAAGGATAGTCGAAGGCTCGAAGCAATATATGATAGAGGGGCGCCTCAAGGAGGTGATAATCAACGAATCGGGCGAGAACGTCTATCCCGACGAGCTCGAGGACACATTCTTCGCCCTCGAAGGAGCCGCCCAGTTCACAATCCTCGGCACCCCGAAGAGTGGCAGCCGCTACGAAGACATAACCCTCGTCGTCAGCGCCCCCCAGAAGGCGGGCGACGCTTCATATAAGGAGAGTCTGGCGCGCGAGGTGCGCCTCAGGAGCCAGTCTCTTCCGGGACACAAGAGAATCTCAAGGGCCATCCTCTCCTATGAGCCGCTCCCGATGACCACCTCGATGAAGGTCAAGCGAACGGCCCTGGGGAAGCTCATCGAGTCGGGAGGGCTGAGCTTTACGGAGCTCGATATCAAGCTCCACGAAGACGAGAGCAGCATCAAGGAATCTCCGGCCAAGGAGACGAAGCGTGACGACAAGATGATTCTGGTAGTGAGGAACATCTACTCCCAGGCGCTCGGCATCCCCGACGACGAGATCGGGATCAACGCCAACTTCATCGACGACCTCGGAGGAGACAGCCTCAAGATTCTGGACATCATCACCCGCGCCGAGGAGGCATTCGGAGTGATGATTCCGACGGAGATGTACCAGCGTTGCGCCACCGTAGCCGGAGCCGTGGACACCCTGACAGAGCTTCTGAACGGAGGCACTGCCGCCAGCGCCCCCAGACTCGAGGAGCGTGAGAGTATCACAGACTTCAAGCAAGCCCCCGAATACAAGCATTTCGAGCAGAGGATGAATTCCCTGCTCGAGCAGGGAGGCAGCAATCCCTACTTCGTATGCCATGAGTCGCCCCTTCGCGACACTTCCGTCATCGACGGCAGGCAGGTGCTCGACTTCGGAAGCTACAACTACGCCGGAATGAGCGGCCGCAAGGAAGTGAACGACGCCGCCAAGGCCGCCATCGACAAATACGGCACGAGCGCGAGCGGAAGCCGCCTGCTCGCCGGCCAGAAGAAGATTCACGACGAGCTGGAGAAGGAGATTGCCGAGTGGAAGCACGCCGAGAGCGCTCTCGTGTGCGTGGGCGGTCACTCGACCAACGTCACCTTCGTGGGCAACTTCTGCGGCAAGGGAGACCTCATACTCTACGATGCTCTCGCCCACAACTCGGTGGAGCAGGGATGCAGGCTGTCCGAGGCCGTGTCCAAACCCTTCCCCCACAACGACGTGGCCGCGCTCGAGCGCATCCTGGCCGCACAGCGCAAGTTCTTCAGCAAGGTCCTCATCGTGATTGAAGGAGCATACAGTATGGACGGAGACGTCTCTCCAGTGCCCGACTTCGTGGCCGTGAAGAAGAAATACGGCTGCTTCCTGATGGTGGACGAAGCCCACAGCGCCTGCGTGCTGGGAGCGACCGGAGGCGGCGTGGATGAATTCTACGGCCTGGAGCCCGACGACATAGACATCAAGATGGGCACCCTCTCGAAGGGCCTCGGCACCTGCGGAGGATACCTCGCGGGGCGCAAGGAAATCATCGAATATATGCGCTACAACCTCCCCGGATTCGTCTTCAGCGTGGGCATCTCGCCCGCACTTGCGGCGGCTTCGCTCGAGGCGGTAAGGCTCCTCAGGCGCGACCCTTCGATTATGGAGAGTCTGCACTCCAACATAGAGTTCTTCGCCGCCGAGGCCAGAAAGCGCGGCCTCGACATCGGCAATGCCGGCAAGACGGCGGTTCTGCCCGTACTCATCGGCCGTGACGAGAATGCAGTGGCGCTCAGCAACGAGCTCCTCCTCAGAGGCGTGTCCGTCCCTCCGGCGCTCTACCCCGCTGTCCCGAAGAACAAAGCCAGGCTGCGCTTCGACGTGTGCAGCGAGCACAAGAAGGAGCAGATAACCTACGCCCTCGACACTCTGCTTGAGGCGGCGAGAGACCTGGGCATCGAGCTTCCGCTCGTCAGCTGATCCGGCTGTAATCTTTGATATTATACTTGTCACGACGCAACTCTCTCGCAAGCAGGGAGTTGCGTTCGTCCTCGAGAGAGGGGTCCGCCGAGAGTATCTTCTCCGCATAGGCTCTCGCTTCGGCGAGCATCTGACCGTCACGGGCAAGCGAGGCGATGTTGAGATTGATGGGAAGCCCGCTCTGCTGAGTGCCCTCCAGGTCGCCGGGGCCCCGCATCTTCATATCTTCCTCAGCGATGTCGAATCCGTTCTCGGTGGAGCAGAAGAGCTGGAGCCGCTGGAGAGCGTCCCTTCCGGTCTTGAAGTCACGCACAAGGATGCAGTATGACTTGTCGGAGCCGCGCCCGACCCGTCCGCGAAGCTGATGAAGCTGGCTGAGGCCGAAGCGCTCGGCGCTCTGGATGACCATCACGGAAGCATTGGGGACATCGACTCCGACTTCTATCACGGTGGTGGCAACAAGAATCTGAGCCCTGCCGGCGGCGAAGGCTGACATATTGAAGTTCTTGACTTCATTGGTCTGCTGCCCGTGGACGAGAGCCACCTTGTAGCCGTCTTCGAGCCTGAAGGCCTGCACGATCTCCTCGTAGCCCTGCTCCACATTGCTTATGTCCAGCTTCTCGTTGACATAGATCATCGGATATACTATAAACGCCTGCCTTCCGGCGGCTATCTCCTCTCTGAGGAACTTGAACATCGCGGCCTTCCGCAACGGAGTGACAAGCATAGTCTTCACGCTCTTGCGCCCCGGGGGCAGTTCGTCTATCACGGACACGTCGAGGTCGCCGTACAGAGTCATCGCGAGGGTGCGGGGGATGGGAGTCGCCGTCATCACAAGGATGTGCGGAGGGGCGAGCGCGCCCTTCGACCAGAGCCTGGCTCTCTGGTCCACCCCGAAGCGATGCTGCTCGTCGACAATCGCGAGACCGAGAGACTTGAATCGCACCTTGTCCTCGAGCAGGGCGTGGGTGCCGACTATTATGCCGATGCTGCCGTCCTCGAGAGAGGCGTAAATCTCGCGGCGAGACTTGGCGCCTGTGCTCCCGGTCAGAAGAGCGCACCTCACAGAGGTGGGAGCGAGGTACTTGCTTATGTTGGCGTAATGCTGCTGCGCCAGGACTTCGGTCGGAGCCATTATGCAGGCCTGAAAGCCGTTGCCTGTGGCAATCAGGCAGCTCAGCACAGCGACCATAGTCTTGCCGGAGCCGACGTCTCCCTGCAGGAGACGGTTCATCTGATGGCCGCTCACAAGGTCGGAGCGGATCTCCTTGATGACCCTCTGCTGCGCACCCGTGAGCGAATACGGGAGAGCATTGTAGCACGCGTGGAAGTCATCCCCGACGCGTGGCATGGCAATCCCCACGGAGGAGCGGCAGCGCACATATTTCTGCTTGAGAAGACTCAACTGCAGAAGGAGGAGCTCCTCGAACTTGAGCCTTCGGGTGGCCTTCTGCAGAGCATAGCTGTCCGAGGGGAAGTGGATGTTCTTGAGAGCATACCTCAGGGAGCAGAGTCCGAGGTCGGAGAGGATGTAGTCGGGAAGGGTCTCGCTGATCTCGGGAAGGCACAACGAGAGCGCCGCCGACTGCAGACGACACATCACCTTCCCGGTCACGCCGCTGTTCTTGAGCTTCTCCGTGCTCGGATAGACTCCCGTCAGAGTCCCCTGGGATACAGAAGGATCTCCGGGAGCGTCAACCTCGGGATGGACCATATTAAAGCGGCCGCCGTACTCCTGGGGCTTTCCGAAGAAGACGAATTCAGAGCCCGGACGGAGCCTCTCCTTGTTCCACTTGATGCCCTTGAAGAAGACCATCTCCATCCTTCCGGACCCGTCTTCGACCAGCACGCTGAGCCGCTTGCCGGGATATTCGGTCTGGCTCACGACTCTCGCCCGTATCTGGACGAAAGCAAGTGAGGAGGAGATGTCCGCGATGCGCTGCACACTGCTGCGGTCGATGTAGCGGAAGGGATAGAAGTGAATCAGGTCGTCGAGAGTCTCCAGGCCCAGCTCACGCTCGATCAAGGCGGCCCTCTTGGGACCGACCCCGCTCAGAAACTGTATGCCGCTGCTCAGCTCACTCATATGGCAAGATTGCTTCAGACCCAGCCTGAGACTTGCCGGGACTACACAAATATAATAATTTTTTGGTCCGGAGCGACCCTACTGCAGGTATTTGCGGGCGAAATCGATGTAGTGGTCCCAGTCTTCGGGGAGCACGTCGTGCTTGCCCTGGCGATGATGATAGCCGACTCTCTGAGCCGCCTTCCTGCCCCAGAAGCGGGCATATACCTTTGCAGCCTCCTCGGATGAGAGCCTCTGCCCCTTGGGATCGGAGTGCTGGTCATCCTCGGCGCTCGCCACATACAAAGGCCTCGGCGCTATGAGAGCAAGAAGCTCGTGCTGGTCGAAGGGAAGGGCGGACTCGTTCTCGTTGTACTTCCAGAAATTGTCGCAGAACCAGTGAGGGAAGTGCATATTGATGATCTCGGCAGTCTCTCCGTAATGACGCCTGTGCAGAGCGTCTCCGCAGCAGCCTGCTTCGTTGGCGATAACCATCGCGAAGCGCTCGTCCAGAGCTCCCGCCCAGAGAGCGGCCTTGCCGAGGCGCGAATGTCCGAAGACTGCGACTCTCGACGCGTCCACGTCGGGGTCGGTCTCGAGGTAGTCAAGGACCCTGGAGTAGCTCCAGGCCCAGCTTCCGATCGCCTTGAAGGTGTATTCGGGGCCGAAGAACTTGCGCACTCCCCTGTCCCATCCTCCGTCGTAGTCGGCGCACACGTCCTCATAGCAGTATGTCACGAGGCCGAACCCGGCGCTGCATAGCTTCTCCACATCCCAGCGGCCGGTCTTGTCTTCCTTGCATACGCGGGCGCCCCGGTCATTGTACTCGTGGACACAGTAGCGGGATATCTCGGCCTTGGTGGGGATGGAGACCCAGGGCTCCGCGGTCACGGTGTGGTTGCCCTTGAAGTTCATCCCGAGGAACACGGGCACGGGGCCATCGGCGCCGGCGGGCAGGAACTCCACGACCTTGGCATACTGACGCGTCTCGTCAGCGCTGAAATACACAGCGATTTCCTTGGCCTTGACCCTGCCTCCGTAAAGGCTGTCCGTGCTGCGCAGGACCTTGAAATGCATCCCCTCTGACTGCACCAGAGGCGTGGTGCCGTATTCTTCTTCAGCAAAAAGCTTCAGCAGCTCCGGGCGGCGCTTCTCCACCCAATCCTTGCGGCTGCGCACGGGGGTGCCATCCTGCATAGTGAACGGATCGGGGAGCGTATACTCGGGCACGAGGCTCTCGTCCCTGTACTCCTTCGGGTCGAAACGGTACAGAGAGCTTGATTCGTAAGGCTTGCGGACAGCAAGATGAGCCGCATTCTGGGCAATCTCCTTCTGATAAGGCAGGATCCCCTCGGGAGCGAACTCAAATCCGATTGTACTCTTGCCTGTCACCGCCTCGTACCAGGTGCAGGCCGCGAGGTAGCGCCCGTAGATATAGTTGAGATGGAATCCGTCTCGGGTGAGTCCGTCCCTGAGGGGCGAACGCCGGGCACACTGAACGGCTGTCCCGGTGGGGATGATGTCGAGGCCGTACTTCGTGCAGGCGTACTCGGAGCTCTTCATTATCTGCCGGTACATCAGGTCCTGATCGCAATCATAGTGGCAGAAGTGAGAGTGGGTGGCATTGGCGGCATAGGCCCAGGTCTGGTGCCACATAAGCTTCGCTCCGGGCGCGGCGGAACGCAGCCAGAGCACCAGCTCGCCGAGATAGGGCTCGTAAGACTTGACCAGCCCCGAATAGCCGCTTGCCTGCTGGAGAGTGATTATGTCCCAATCCTCGTCCAGCACACCGGTCTTGATGTCGGCTCCCTTGTGGGCGCGGAGCTCTCCGTCAGTGCCGATCTTGTAGTAGATATAATCCTTCTTGCCGGTCATCAGATTGTCGTAGTGACGCTCCAGGGTGCATCCTCCTATGTACAGGTTGCCCACGATCGCGACAGTCCCTCCCTCGAGGGCGATCTCGTGGAAGTATTGGTTGACCGAATCCTGAGAGAAGCTGTTGCCGATGGCAAGGATGCGGAGAGTATCCTTCTGCTGACAGAATGCCTGCAAGGCAACAAAGATCAGAAGGACGGAGGCAAGAAGTTTTCGTGTCATATGTGGAAGGTGTTACAGTAGCTTGGCGCGCAGATGCGAGAGCATATCGCGGGTCATCGAATCGAGGTCGTAAGAAGGAGCCCAGCCCCATTCCTGCCGGGCGCAGCTGTCGTCCATCCTGTCGGGCCAGCTGTCGGCGATGTGCTGACGGGCGGGGTCCACCTCATAGCGGACCTTGAGCGAAGGGACATACTTGCGGATGCTCGCGGCGACTCCCTCCGGATCGAAACTCATCGAGGCGATATTGAAGGAGTTGCGGTGCTTCAGGCCTCCCGGGTCGGCGTTCATCACATCGACCGCGGCCTTCAGGGCATCCGGCATATACATCATATCCATATACGTGAGCGGAGCGATGGGACACACGAACTCCTCTCCCTTGACGGCGGCGTAATAGATCTCGACGGCATAGTCGGTGGTGCCGCCTCCCGGAAGGGTTGTGTATGAGATGAGCCCCGGGAAACGGACTGACCTGGTATCGACTCCGTACTTGAAGAAGTAGTAGTCCGACAGGAGCTCTGTCGCCACCTTGGTCACGCCATACATCGACGTGGGGCGCTGGATTGTGTCCTGGGGGGTGTTGTCGCGGGGGGTGGATGGGCCGAACGAACCTATCGACGAAGGAGTGAACACGGCGCATCCCCTCTCGCGGGAGACCTCCAGGATGTTGATAAGGCCGTTCATCTGGATATCCCAGGCCTTGAGAGGCATTCTCTCGGCAGTCGCGGAGAGAATGGCCGCAAGGTTGTAAACGGTGTCAATGCTGTACTTCGAGACGACCTCCGCTATATGGGCGGCGTCAAGTACGTTCACCACTTCTGCCGGGCCCGATTCGAGCAGTTCGCCCTTGGGCTCCGCACCGGGGATGTACCCGGCCACCACTGTACCTTCCGTGAGGGAGCGGCGCAGCTTCATTGTGAGTTCCGAACCTATCTGTCCGGTTGACCCGATTACCAGTACGTTTTTCATTCTACTCTGCCCTGACTCTATTTGAGCTCACGGAACTTGGTGGAGATAATCTTGGTGGGCTTGAGAGTGATAGTCTCTCTCACCTTGCCGAGGACCTTGCGGTCTTCGACCTGCTCGACGAGCCTCTCGACCTGACTGCGGTCTGAGAGCACATTGTTCACGGCGTCCTTGATGAGCTCTGCAGGCACGTCTGCCATCCCGTACATCGCGTACTGGTAGGTCACGAAGGCCTCGGCGGCGTCGGTGATGTCCTTCTGCTCGACCTTGAACTCAAACTTCTTGAAGAGATAGCCTCTGACGAGCTGCCACTTGAAGTCCTCCACAAATCCGGCGAAATCCTTCTCGATATCCTCCTTGGTCACCTTGCCGCGGTTGGCGACGAAGAGCCAGCGCTTGAGGAAGTCCTCGGGGAGGCTCACGCCGGCCTTCTCCACCAGGTAATTCCTGACATCCTTGCTCAGACGCCACTCGGCTTCCTGCTCGAGCTGGCCCTTCAGGCGCTCGGTCACCTCCTTGTCAATCTCCTCGTCGGTCTTCTCCTGCTTCTGACCCTCATAATACTTCTTGAGGTTCTCGGCGGTGGACTTCTTGTCGGCTGCGGCGATGGAGACCTTGTACTGGGGCACTACGTCTTCGGAGGTCACGTCGAGGCTGATCTCGGGTGAGAGGCCCAGATCAAAGACGAAGGTAAAATCGTTGCCGCTCACCCACTCTATCTCCTGCTGGCTCTCGCTTGTGAGAGGCTCGCCGAGGACGTTGAGATTCTCGCTCTCGATGTAGTTCTGAATCCCGGTGCCGAGCACGTCGTTGACCGCGTCGGCGAGGCACTCGCCGCCATAGACCTTCTTGATCAGAGATGCGGGGACCATACCCTTGCGGAAGCCTTTGAATTCGGCATTACGACGCCTCTCGTTGAGTTTCTTCTTCTCGGCTTCCGCATAATCGGCTGCGGCTACTGTGATTGTCAATTCGACGTTGAGTTCGTCGATCTTCTTTGCTTTTGTTTCCATAGAGATATTTTGTTTGTTTTGTTTGCTTCGGGGTAGACCACACGTCCGTGGTACATCTGTGCAAGGTAAGACTTGAGGGTCTCCTTCGCGATGCAGAGCTCCCGGACGGATATCTCCGCATCATCAAACTGACCCGCTTCCATCTTGCTCGTCACGATCTTCTCGACAAACGAGTCGAATGCTTCGGGAGTGTGATCGGTCAGAGTGCGCGACGCGGCCTCGATGCTGTCGCACAGCATAAGGATTATCTGCTCTCTGGTGGAGGGTTTGGGGCCGGGATAGGAGAACTCGCCAAGGCGCGAGGGGTCACCTCCCTCCTTCCGGTAACGGTCGAGGAAAAAGGATGCGGCGGTGGTGCCGTGATGGGTCTTGATGAAGTCCACCACCATATAGGGGAGATTATACTTCAGGGCAATCGCCTCGCCGTCCTGGACGTGGCGTATGATGCCGCGTGCGCTCTCAAGCGGGCTCAGGGACGAATGATACCTGTCGCTCCGGCCGGTGAGCGTCGACTCGTTCTCGACAAAACACAGAGGGTTGCAGACCTTGCCGATGTCGTGATATAGAGCACCCATACGCACCATCCTCACGCTGGCTCCGATCGAGCGCGCCACGGCATCGCACATATTCATCACTTGAAGCGAGTGCTGGAACGTCCCTGGCGCCTTCTTCTCCAGCTCCTGAAGGAGAGGATTGGACGTGTCGCAGAGCTCTTCCATACGAGACGAGGACAACAGTCCGAACACCTTCTCGAAGAGATATATGAGAGGATAGAGGGCGACGGTCGCCATAGATCCCGCGAACAGGTACACAAGATGCCTCAGCGGAGAGCCGACCATCACATCAGTCAGGAAGAAGCACATATAAGCGGCGGCAAGCACTCCAAAGGTGATGAGAGCCATCACGAACTGCAGCCATCCGCGACCGAACCGCGAGAACAGGATTATGCTCATAAGCCCGGCGATGAGGAACATCACATACAGGGCAGGACCGTTCTGCGAGAAGAAGAGCAGGGGCAGGAGAGTCACGGCATAGACCGGAGCGATCTCCCTGTTTCTGAAGAAAGCCTGAAGATACAGCGCCGGAAGGGTGAACGGGACCAGGAACAGAGCGCTCTCACTCACGCGGGCGACTATGATGGCGGAGAGCGCCGCGATGGAGAACACGGTCAGGATGTAATTGAAGCGATGCCAGCCAAGCATCACGTGCGGACAGCTGAAACTGATGACCACGATGAGCAGAAGGACCAGCAGAGCCGATACCAGGAAACACCCGATCCAGTAGAATATCCCGGCCCGGTTGCCGCTGAAAAGCCTGTTGTACTCCTTCTTGTAGGAATCGAGCATCTGGGCAATCTCCGGGGTCACGATCTCCCCTTCGGAGATGATCACCTGACCGGCAGACACATAGCCCGACGTGGGGGATATCTCCCCGGAAAGGTCCGAGGCCATCAGAGCGGTCATCTCACTATCATAGATGAGATTGGGGGCAATGAGGTCATAGACCCTCAGAGCGCGGAAGACCGAATCGACATTGGCCTCGCTCTCCGCATCCTGCACGTCAAGCAGAAGCTTGTCCGCAGCCGTCTGGACAGTATAGAGCTCCGCTGCTGGGCTCTTGACGGCACGCTTGCCTTCCAGCACATAGAGAACTTCCTGCTCGGGCTTTGCAGAGACAACTCCCCTCTCGTATATGGCTGCAAAAGAGGACATTGCCGCCCTGCGCAGGGGCTCATCCATATCGACCGCGTCAAGAGTCCTGACGACAGAGGAGAGCACCTCGTCAGCGCACCGGTAATAAGGGACCGGCGTGCGGCTCGCGTTCTGCCTCTCTTCAATCATCTGGGCCTCAGTCTTGAAGATCGGAAAAGCGATCTTGGCGACAAGGGTCTCGTGCGTCCACGGAGCCCCCTTGCGATACTCAAAATTGAGTCTTGCCACCTTGGGCATCGCCAGAGCGACCGCCGTCACGACCAGCAGAGCAGGGAGGATGTGTTTCTTGACGGAATACTTCACTTTATGCGTCGATATTGGCGTAATGCGCGTTCTCCTCTATGAACTGCCTGCGAGGCGGCACATCATCGCCCATAAGCATCGAGAATGTCCTCTCGGCCTGGACCGCGTTGTCGATGGTGATCTGGCGCAGGCGCCTCTTCTCGGGGTTGAGAGTGGTATCCCAGAGCTGGGCGTCACTCATCTCGCCAAGACCCTTGTAGCGCTGCACGGTGTATCCCTTGTCGGTGCCCTTGCCGAGCCTGAGGGCGGCTTCTTCACGCTGCTCGTCGGTCCAGCAGTAGATCTCCTCCTTGCCCTTCTTCACCAGGTACAGGGGTGGAGTCGCCAGGTAGACATAGCCGTTCTTGATGAGATCGAACATATAGCGGAAGAAGAACGTCAGGATAAGACAGGCGATGTGCGAACCGTCGACATCGGCATCGGTCATAATGATCACCTTGTGGTAGCGGAGCTTCGAGAGATCCATATGCTTCTCTCCCGTCTCGTCCTCTACGGCGACCTTCACGCCCAGGGCGGTGTAGATATTCTGAATCTCCTGGCTCTCGAATGCGCGTCCGTCGACCGCCTTCTCGACATTCAGGATCTTGCCTCGGAGCGGAAGGATGGCCTGATAGCGACGGTCGCGGCCCTGCTTGGCTGTACCGCCTGCGGAGTCTCCCTCGACGAGGAAGAGCTCACACTTCTCGGGATCGTTCTCGGAGCAGTCGGCGAGCTTTCCGGGCATCCCGGCTCCGGTCATCACGGTCTTGCGCTGCACCATCTCGCGGGCCTTGCGGGCCGCGGCGCGGGCGGTGGCGGCAAGGACGACCTTGTCGATGATGAGCTTCGCGAGCTTGGGATTCTCCTCAAGATAGATGTCAAGGGCGGCGGAAGTGGCCTGGGACACGGCGGAAGTCACCTCCGTGTTACCGAGCTTGGTCTTGGTCTGACCCTCGAACTGGGGCTCGGCCACCTTGACCGAAATCACGGCGGTAAGGCCCTCGCGGAAGTCTTCGGGCGCGAGCGGGTCCTTGAGTTTGCCCAGAAGATTGTTCTTCTCAGCATAGTTCTTGAGCGAACGGCTGAGGCCCATCTTGAAACCCTGCAGATGCGTTCCGCCCTCTATGGTGTTGATGTTGTTGACGTAAGAGTAGACCTTCTCGGAATAGCCGTTGTTGTACTGAAGGGCTATGTCGATGGGGATTATCTTGTCGGAAGAGACGCACACGGGCTCCGGAATCAGATGGAAGGCCCCGGCGTCGAGATAGTCTATGAACTCGCTGAGGCCCTTCTGGGAGTAGTAGGTCTCGCTGCGCCAGACCTGGCGCCCCGTAGCCTTGGACTCCCCGCTCTCCGGGTCCTTGACGAATTCGTCGACAGTCTCCCTCATATCCGTCAGGGTGATGCGGATGCCCTTGTTGAGGAACGCGAGCTCGCGAAGACGAGCGGCGAGGGTGTCGAACTTGTAGACTATGGTCTGGGTGAATATGGCGGAGTCGGGATGGAAGGTGATTATGGTGCCGGTATCCTCGCAGCTTCCCGTCACCTCGACGGGCCCCAGGGGCTTGCCTTGAGAGTACTTCTGGCAGAATATCTTGCCTTCGCGGTGCACCTCTGCCACCAAAAGGTCGGACAGGGCGTTGACGCAGGACACGCCGACTCCGTGCAGACCGCCGGACACCTTGTAGCTGGACTTGCTGAACTTGCCTCCGGCGTGGAGCACGGTGAGCACGACCTCGAGAGCAGAGCGGTGCTCCTTCTCGTGCATACCGGTAGGGATGCCGCGGCCGTTGTCCTGCACCCTTATGGAATTGTCCTCCAGGATCTTCACGTCTATCGTGTCGCAAAAGCCTGCCATCGCCTCGTCGATACTGTTGTCGACGACCTCATACACGAGGTGGTGGAGTCCTCTCTCGGAAATATCGCCTATGTACATCGAAGGGCGCTTGCGCACTGCTTCAAGCCCTTCCAGAACCTGGATACTGTTGGCGGAATATTGCTCTTCCGCTCTCTTCATCTCTTCTGTTTCAACCATCTTTATCGGGGTATTTTACAATCGGGCAAATTTACAAAAAATATCACAAACATAGGCACAATCCGGCGGTAAAATTGATACCGCTCTCAACGTGCAGCGGGACCTGCTGAATCGCCTGGTTCAGAAGGTTCCCTCCCTGCGCCCAGAGAGACAGACGGCTGGTAAGACGCCATCTGGCATTCACTCCGAGGTCGACATACGGCTGCATCTCCAGATCGACGCCGGAGACTCTCGCGGCCCTGGCCCCCGAGAAGGCCACACTGGCTCCCAGGTAGAGGCGTCCGGCCCAATTGTAAGTCGCCCGGAAATCTCCCGCCAGCATCGGCAGGTCAAAGAGTTCGCCAGTGCCCCCGAGATTGCTCTTCTTGAAGTTGAGAGTGCCGTCCGCATCGAACCGGGGCGACTTCCAGACCAGCTTCAGGTCGGCGTAGGCATAATTCAGGTCGCAGAACCCGAGTCGGGGAGTAAGGCTCCCGGCGACTTCCTTCACGCCCCACAGGGCCATATCCTTCTCGGACATCCAGCCCCCGGACAGGTCGAACTGCAGACGGGAGACAAGAGAGCCGCGAAGACCTATCTTTGAAGACAGCTCGAAGCCATTCTTCAGAGCATCGCTATACAGGGGGCTGAACCAATGGCAGGAGCGCACCATCTCGGACATCGAGCCGAACTGCCTTCCTCCTCCGAGGGAGCCGTACAGGTCGAGGGCACCGTCGACAAGAGTCAGGTGCGCATCCACCGCCGGAGCGAGACCGAGCTCGGCGGCGCTGTCGACTCTCACCCCCAGGCCGATGCTTGCCACGGAGGAACTGAACTGGATTCTGGGCGTGAGAGCCACACCCAGATAAGACGGGGCGAACTCGTCGGCGCCGTTGTAGGACACATACTTGACCCTCACGTCGAGGAAGGTGCCGAAGGAGGTGCCGAAGCGGGGAGCGACAGTGAGATTGACGTCAAATCCGCTCTGGCCTATTGTCTTGGTGGAGAACGGATGAGGCACCTTGTCGGAAGCGAAGTCCAGGAGGATGGAACCTCCGAGGCCCACCCGGCTGCCAGGACGGTTGCTCAGAGAGAACCTCGCGAGTGCGGAATGGAAAACGTCTTCTCCCGCGGCATCGGAGGTAAAAATCCCGTTGTAATCGACACCGAACCTCCCGTCCAGGCTCCCCAGGCTGAAACGCCCGTCCAGACCGGCCGTCTCGCACAAATCATATCCGTCGTGCGAAGCGCCCTCCACGACACTGAGCGGAGAAGAGCCGAGTGACGTACTGATGTCTCTGTAGGCGCCGTAGTAGCCGCCAAGGTTCTGGTGCACGCAGAGGCTGAACCGCTCGGAGCTTACCGGCTCCCAGACGGCATCCAGCTGAGGATGGAGCGAGTATCCGGCCCCTGCGTTGAGATAGAACCTGCGGCGAGAGGCGGCCTCCCGCTCGGGATTGAAGACCACTTCGTAGGGAGTGAATTCGTATGCCCCCTTGTAGGGAGTGTCGAAGACGGAATAATCGAACTTGTAGTCGAAGCGGGTCAGCGAATCGTCCACCTTCAGAGGAGGGACGAACTTGGACACGTCGCCGACATTGGACAGATAGGTGTTGGTTATATCGACCGTGGGGGTCAGATTCTGGGCAGACGCCGATGCGCACAGCAGCGCAGACAGCAGCACGGAGAGTATCGTCTTCTTCATATCAATTCTGGCTTTGCAGACGCTCGAGGCGAAGTTTAACATTATCCTGTACATCATCTTCGGCAGATGCGGGAGAGTAGCCGTCGCGTATGCTCTCATAGGTGGCTCTCGCCTGCACGAGATTGCCCCTGGCGGCGAAACTGTCGCCGAGCACAAGATAGGTGCGCGCCAGCCAATAACTCTGCGAGCCGCAATCCCTGGCGAAGTCATACACAATCTTCTCGACCGCCTCGTGGTCGGCCCTGTCGAGAGCGTCCTGCGCAAGGATGAACGACGCCTCGGCGCCCTCGGAGGTCGAAGGACTCGCAGCGAGCGAGCGGAAGACGGACATCGCCTCCTCGCGGCGGCTCAGGCTCAGGAGCGACTTGGCCTTGATGTAATCGGATTCGCGTCCCTGTACGGCGGCGCAGCTCTCGAGTGCCGCTTCGAAGTCACGGGCGCGGAAGGCGGAACGCATCTTCCCGACCTTTGCAATCTCCTTGTTGCTCTCCATTCTGGCGGAGAGAAGGAGCGCGGAATAGGCCTGATAGGCCTCGGCAAACCGCTCGAGCGAGTAATTGATGAGCGCGGCGTTCAGACGCGACGTCTCGGCGAACGAATTGTCGGGAAGAAGGTCGGGGACGAGGGCGTACAGCGCGCAGGCCTCCTCCTTCCTGTCCAGAGCCTTGCAGCACTCTGCCAGATAGAACGTGGCCTCGCCCTTCTTCAGGGCGTCGGGATAGTCGGAGAGGTACTTCTCCAGAAGCTTCACGGCATTCTCATAATTGCCGGAGAGGAAGACCTGCTCGGAGGTGTTGAAATACATCAGTTCCTTCTCTTCGGGAGTCTTGTCGGCATTGAGCTTGCTCGTCTCAAGGTATTCCAGATACATCTGAGGCTCCTTGCGGGCCTGATAGATGGACTCGATGGCAAGCAGGGCGTCCTGCGCGAATTCGCTTCCGGGCATCATCGAGACCACGCTCTTGTACGAGGCGAGAGCCTTGTCGTAGTCGGAATTGTTGCGCCAGACCATTCCCAATCCTATGAGGGCACGGGCGACGTAGGTGCTGTCCGAGGACTTCTCGCGCAAGGCGGAGAAGGCGCTTATGGCCGTCTTGTTGTCGGACACGTCCATACAGGCGCGGCCGTACTCATACATGGTCTCATCCCAGAAGTCCGCCTGAGGGGAAGCGCTCATCACGCGCGAGAGGGCCTTCACCTTGCTCTTCTTGTCTCCGGCGAGGCCATAAGACAAGCCTTGACGGTAGACGGGGTAGAGAAAATCGGCTTCGGGGTACTCCCCTGTCACGAGCGCATAGCTGCTCACGGCGTCGGTGTAGTTGCGCCGGAGGAAGTCGCAGTCCGCGCGCCTTACGAGCGCGTCTCTGCGGGCCGTGCGGCCTCCGGACCGGAGATAGATGTCGAACCATCTGGACGCCTGCGCGGGATTGTTCTGCAGATAGTGACAATACGCGATGTCGTAGCTCAGCAGCTCTCCTTCAGTCTTGCCGTCGAGGGCGGACGTGTTGTAGAGGTCTGTGAAGAGGCGCAGGGCTTCTTCCTGATTGCCGGTGCGGAAGCAGGCCTCGGCCAGAGAATAGCGAGCCATCTGGTTGAACGGGTCGGTGCGCGGATAGTGGAAGAGCGACGCGCGCAGGCAGGGTATGGCGTCCGACCACGCTCCGGACTGCATCAGCTGCACGGCGCGCAGATAATTGGCCTTGATGTAGTTGCCCTTCTGCGTGTCGTTGAGCGCTTCTATATTGTCATATGATTCGATGGCGGCCTTGTAATCTCTGTTGAAGAGGGCGGCGAGCGCCATATAATCGTAGATCCGCTCTCCCTTCGAGGCGGTGGAGAAGCGTGCAAGATATGCCTTGAAGCCGGTATCGTCGTGGTTGAGGTCGAATGCGAGCTTGGCATAGTTGAATGCCGCGTCTTCCTGGATGGAGGAGTTCCATCCGTACTTGGCCGCATCGTTGAAGGCATCCAGAGCGGCGACTTTGTTGCCGATGCGAACGAAGGAATAACCCATCTGGTAGCTGGCTATCTGTCCGAGCGAGTCGGAGCGCTCTCCCATTGCGGTGAAGTTGTCTACAGCTCCCTGCCAGTCACCGGCTCCGAAGAGCACGGAGCCTGCGTGGAAATAGTCGGACCTGCTCCTGGGGCTGTCGGAGGAGGACTCCAGATTCAGGAACTTCAGGGCCCCTTCCTTGTCTCCAAGGACCATACAGGACTCCGAGATGATGCGCGCGAGCCGCGACTGACGGGCTGCGGGAGCATCGTCGAAGATCCTGGTGCCTTCCTCCACCACCGCGCTGTAGTCCTTCTGCATAAACTTGCACTCGACAATGTAGAATGCGGACATCTGCTCGAAGCGGGGGTCGGAGGCAGACTCGGAGAGATAACGGAGGGCGGAGTCGAAAGAGCCGCCGACATAGGCCATATATCCGAGGAAATAGTACGCCGGGGCGGTGTATTCGCTGTAGGGCATCCCGGTCACCTTGAGGAAACGGGCCGAGGCCTTGTCATACTCCTCGAGGGAATAATGGCAATAGGCGCGGTCAAACTCGAACTGGGAGCGCTGAGTCTTGTCCAGACAATCCGGGTCCACCAGGTCCAGCTCACGGCCGGCATACAGGTACTGCCCCTTGTCGAAGAGGACGAGCGCGCTGCGGAAGTGGAGCTGGGGAGCGAGTATGCCGGAAGGATTACGCTCCAGATACTCCGCCGCCCTGTCCGGGAAGGAAGGGTCCGATTCGAGCGCGGAGCAGAGCAGGGCATATCCCTCCGACAGAGGGTCCCCCGCCTGCTCGAAGAGGGTGCGGGCACGGCTGTACATCCCGCTTTCGTAGAGGGAAAGAGCTTCCCGGCGCAAGGAACTGCACTCCTGCGAGAGGGCAGGATGGAGCGAAAGCATCAGGGCCGACGCCACCGCGATTGTCAGTCTGTATCTCATAATCAATTCTTTTCGTCACCGATCTCGACGCATTTCTCGCCTGCGCACATAAACACGCGCCCGGGATACTTGTCGAAGATGTTGGTATTGTGGGTCACCATCACGACTGCGGTGCCCTTGCTCTTGTTGAGTCCTGTCAGCAGGTCCATGATCCCGGAGGCGGTGACGCTGTCCAGGTTGCCTGTCGGCTCGTCGGCGAGGATGACCTTGGGGTCGTTGAGAAGGGCTCTCGCGATAGCTATCCTCTGCTGCTCGCCTCCCGAGAGCTGATGAGGCATCTTGTGCTCCTTGGTCTCCATCCCGACCGCGGAGAGCACCTCCGTGATACGCTCGAGGATGGCGGGAGCGCTCTTCCAACCGGTCGAGCGGAGCACAAACTCCAGGTTGTCGTGGACAGTCCTGTCCATAAGGAGCTGGAAATCCTGGAAGACCACGCCCATACTCCTTCTCAGATACGGAATGTCACGCCTGCGGATGCCCTGAAGCTGATACCCGCAGGCCGTGGCCTCTCCCTTGCGGATAGGATTCTCGGCTGTGATAGTGCGTATGATGGAAGTCTTTCCGGAGCCTACCTTGCCGACTATATAGACGAAGTCGCCTTCGCGGATCTCCATATTGAGCCCATAGATTACCGTGGCCTCCCCGTTGAGTATGTCGGCATCCGAAAACCTTATCAGAGCTTCCATACTCTAGTTTTTGCAGAACTGCTCCTTGAGGGCTTCGATCTTGGCCTCCGCCTGCTCTCCTTTGGCGCCGAAGTAGAACTTGATCTTGGGCTCGGTGCCTGAAGGACGCACGGAGACGACATCTCCATCCTCGTCGAAGAACTGCAGCACGTTGGACTTGGGCTGCCCGGTCTTCTCCGGCTCGAGGTAGTCCACGACCTTGATGACAGGGCTTCCGCAGAGGTCTGCAGGAGGGTTGCTCCTGAGTCCGGACATCATCGCGGCTATCTCCTCCGCTCCGCTGATGCCCTTGCGCACGACGCTCACAAGGCCTTCCTTGCGGAATCCGATCTCAGCGTATATCTTCTGCATAAGCTGGTAGAGGGTGAGCCCCTGACCTGCCGCCCAGGCGGCGCACTCGGCAACCATCATGGCGGACACCTGCGCATCCTTGTCGCGCACGAACTCGCCCACGTTGAACCCGTAGCTCTCCTCGCCGCCGCAGATGAACTCGCCGCCCTGCTCGGAGCGCGCCTTCACGACGGAAGCGATGTACTTGAATCCGGTGAGGACATTGTAGACGGGCACTCCGAACTTCTTGCAGATATCGCTGATAAGCTCGGTGGTCACGATTGTCTTGACGACATACTTGCCTTCGGTCAGCTTGCCGAGCTCCTTCCAGCGGGTGAGGATGTAGTAGGTGAGCATCGAGGCGGTCTGGTTGCCGTTGAAGAGCACCATCTTGCCGTCGTTGTCGCGCACGGCGATGCCGAGCCTGTCGGCGTCGGGGTCGGTCGCCATCACCAGGTCGGCGCCGGTCTCGTCCGCCTTCGCAAGAGCGAGCTCGAGAGCCGAATGCTCCTCGGGGTTGGGAGAGACGACGGTGGGGAAATTGCCGTCCGAGACATCCTGCTCGGGGACGTGGATTATGTTCTTGAATCCCTTGCGCCTGAGAATCTCGGGCACGAGGCGCACGCCGCAGCCGTGCAGAGGAGTGTACACGATCTTGAGGTCGGAGTGCTCCAGGCAGGCTTCGGGGCTGAGCGAGAGGCTGAGAAGGTCAGAAAGATACTTCTCGTCCACTTCCTTGCCCATAACCTCGATGCCGCCGCACTTGTCGCCGGCAGTGAACTTGACCATCGACGGGTCGGTGATCTTCGCGACCTCGGCGACTATGTCGACATCGACGGGAGAGGTGACCTGACCGCCGTCAGACCAGCTCACCTTGTAGCCGTTGTACTCCTTGGGGTTGTGAGAGGCGGTGATCATCACTCCGGCCACGGCGCCCTTCAGGCGCACGGCGTAGCTCATCTCGGGGGTGGGGCGGATATTGTCGAAGAGGAAGACGTGCAGGCCGTTGGCGCTGAGCACGTCGGCAGTGATCCTCGCGAACTCCTTGCTGCCGTTGCGGGAGTCAAACGACACCACGACCTTGAGGTCGTCACCCGGCACATTCTTGAGTATGTAGTTGGCGAGTCCCTGGGTGGCCATACCGACAGTGTATTTGTTCATCCTGTTGGTACCGACCCCCATAATCCCACGCAGGCCTCCGGTGCCGAATTCGAGGTTCTTGTAGAATGCATCTTCAAATGCGGCAGGATCGCTGTTCTTGAGCGCGAGCACCTGCATCTTGGTCTGCTGGTCGAAATCTCCGTCCAGCCAGCTCTGGGCGACTTGCTTGTAATCAGACATGATTCAAAAATTATTATAACCTTCAAATATAATAAAAAACATAAAAACCACATAGCTGTTTCTTAATTTTCTTTTGAGATAAGGGTCGCGGAGGCGTAATTTGCCGCTATGAAAAATTCTACTCTTACGGCCCTTTCGGCCTGCATCCTCGCGATTGCCCCGGGATGCGAACGCCTTGACACTGCCTCCGGCGCGGAAGGCGTGAAGGTTGACTCTCTGACAACAGTCGTGCTGCCCCGTCTGAGCGGGGGCTCGTTCATCCGCGCCGACGTGTTCCTGTACGACGACTCCGGCCCGAGACTCCTGGAAGGGCACGTGAGGCTGACCGGGAGCGGGGATTCCGCGATTTTCAGGACCCCGTCGGGAGACAAGACCGCTGTGGTGATAGCCAACAGCCCGTGGACCTTTGACGACAAGGCCCTCTCTTCCTTCGACTCGATGGAGATCCTCCCCTTCCACTACTGCGACGAAGGCACCGTCCGAAGGATGATGAGCGGCAGTCTCTCGTGCAGGGCCGGAGACACGGTGGAGGTCGCCGCTTCGTCTTATATGTGCAGCGTGAGCCTGCGCAGCGTCGAGCATTCATTCAGCTCGTACAAGAGGCTCGAAGACCCGATTGTCCGCCTGGAGAACGTGAGCAGCGGCGCCGAGGCCCTGAGACGGGACTCATTCCAGCCCAGTCAGACCACGAGCGACACCACGGGGATGCGGGGCCTGATGTGGGACACCCTGCCGAGCGACGTCGGGATGTATCCCCAGTACCCGGACATAACCCTGATGTGCTACCCCAACGAATCGAGCGTGAGCAGGAGCAGGATAGTCGTCGAGGGAGTCGTGGACGGCAAGAGACGCAGCTTCGTCGCCGACCTTCCCACGCTCGCCGCCGGGAAGAGCCTCAGAGCCGACCTTACAATCTCCTCGACTCCGGACAGCTACAGTTTTTCGATATACTGATCGGCGTAACGCCAAAATTTGTATATTTGCACCATTATGTATGAACTGCTCCGCCAGCTGCACCACATCGACAAGGATGTGACCCTGGCAATCAACTCAGTCCACTGCCCCGCCAGTGACTTCATATGGTGCATCTTCTCCAACAGGGAGATATGGTATGCGCTGTACCTGCTCATCGCCCTGCTTCTGCTCCGCAACCTCGGATGGAAGAAGGGGCTTGTGGCCATCGCCTCCATAATCCTCACGATAGTCTGCTGCGACCAGGGGGCCAATCTGGTCAAGGACGCTGTGCAGCGTCTGAGGCCCTGCTGCGACGCCACCATGACAAGCAGAGGCTTCAGGCTTCTGGAGTGGTGCGGCCCCGTCGAATACGGATTCTACTCCGCCCACGCGGCCAACGCTCTGGGGTTCGCCGTGTCTTCGCTGCGGGCCTTCTCCAACGACAAGACGCGCAGCTGCACCGTCTACGGCTTCATCATAATTATCTGGGCCCTTCTGGTGGGCCTGAGCCGCGTGTTTGTCGGGAAGCACTTCCTCGGCGACGTGCTCGCGGGATTCGCAGTCGGCGCGATTGTGGCCTTGATATTCTCCTCCCTGGCATCCGCGATAATGCGCTCAAAGGCGCTCAACCGCTCCAGACGCATAAGGACAATAAGATAAGATCATGAAGAGAATAGCCGCCCTCACGATGGTCCGCAACGACGACCTTTTCCTCGCGAAATGGGTCGCGTACTATGGCTCACAGCTGGGCAGAGACAACCTCTACATCTACTTTGACGGCACAGACCAGACCATAGGAGACTTCTGCAGCGGCACCAACGCCTTCCTCCACGAGAAGATAGGCAGCCAGGTGGTGGCGGCCGAGAAGGGGCGCCTCAGATTCCTCTCCGACAAGGCGTCGGAGCTGCTCCGCTCAGGCTACGACCTTGTGATAGGGGTCGATGCTGACGAATTCCTGGTGGTGGACCCGCTTCTCGGGAAGACACTCCCGGAGTACCTCTCAGACAGGAACATAGGCACTTCCCTCTCCGCCCTCGGGCTCGACTTCGGGCAGAGAATCGGCGAGGAGCCGGACCTTGACTGGAGCAGGGGGTTTCTGGAGCAGAGGCACTATGCGCAGATCGGCACCCGATACACAAAGCCCTCGGTCGTAGGCAGGCCCTGCGTGTGGGGAAGCGGCTTCCATCGCATCAAGGGCCACAATTTCCACATAGGAAAAGGCCTCTACCTGATGCATTTCGGCTACTGCGACCGCAAATTCCTCGAGAGCAGATATGCAGACCCTGACCGTCTCAGTCAGGGCTGGGGCTCACATATGCACAAGCGCTCGCGCACCATCCGCTACGCCACCTCTCTGAAGGAGAGGGACTTCGACCGATGGACAACCTTCGGCAGAGTCTGCCAGAGCATCTTCCGTCCCCCCTACGCCCTCAACAAGCCCGCGATGTTCGAGCTCCGCATAGTGGTGCGCATCCCCGAAAGGTTCCGGCACATCCTGTAGGAGCGATGATTGACTGTCCTGTCAGCAAGAAATGCGGTTCCTGCGCATATTCGCGCACCGATTACGCCACGCAGCTCGAAGACAAGCGCCGCGCGGTGGAGGAGGCATTCGCCGGGGCCGGCCTCAAAGTCAAGGTCAATCCCGTGGCGGGTATGGAGGAGCCGCGCTTCTACCGCAACAAAATCATATCCTATGTGACCGAGCGGGCCGGCAGGACCGTGTGCGGAATGTACGAGGAGAACACCCACAACCTCATCCCCTCGCCCCGATGTCCTCTCCACGACAAGGTCCTCGACTCCTTGCTCCACGACATCACGGATTATCTCAATGCGCTCAAAATCAAATCCTTCGGCCACGGAGGAGTCCTCAAGAACATACTTCTGCGCATAGGCGTGAAGACCGGGCAGGTGATGGTGGTCTTTGTCACCTCGGAGGATATGTTTCACGGTCGGGCCGAACTCGTGAGGCGCATCACCTCGGCCCACCGCGAAGTCCGCACCATAGTGCAGAACATCAATCCGCGTCAGACAAGCGTCGTGTTGGGCGACCGCCAGAGAGTGCTGCTGGGCCCCGGATTCATCCACGACGTCCTTCTGGGAGCGAAATTCAAGATAAGTCCAAGGTCATTCTATCAGATTAATCCCTGCCAGACCGCAAGGCTCTACTCCAAAGCCCTGGAGCTTGCGGACATCAGGCCCGGGGACAATATCCTGGATGCATACTGCGGCATCGGCACGATAGGTATCTGCGCCGTCCTCAAGTCGGAGGGCTGCCTGCTCACCGGAGTCGAGATCAACCGCGACGCTGTCCGCGACGCGAAAGTCAACGCCGCAGAGAACGGCTTGCAGCGGGCCCGGTTCATCTGCGGCGACGCCGTGCGCTTCTTGCTCGACACCGACGAGCGCGTGGACGTCCTTTTCGTGGACCCGCCGAGGAGCGGCTGCGACGAGGCGTTCCTGAGGGCCATAGAGCGGCTTCGCCCCTCCCGCATAGTATACATAAGCTGCAACCCGCTCACCCAGGCGCGCGACATCGCTTCCCTGAAGGGCCGGTACATTGTCCGCGAAGTCTGGCCCTTCGATATGTTCCCCCACACTGCGCACATCGAGAACGTGCTGGTGGCAGTACCCTCGGCTACGGCTCAGCCGACAAGACCTCGAGGGGAGGTCGATTATTTGAGGAAGCAGAAGAAGACCGCCGCGATGATGCACCCGAAGGCGGCGAAGTGATTCCACTCGATGGGCTGGCTCTTGAAGACAAGGGCGCAGATCAGGGTGAACACAGTCAGCGAGATGCACTCCTGGATTATCTTGAGCTGCATTAGGCTGAAGGGGCCTCCGTTGATGCTGGAGCCTATTTTGTTGGCCGGGACCATGAAGAAATATTCGAGCAGCGCGACTCCCCAGGACAGCAGGATGATGACAATCAGCGGCCACCCGTCAGAAATGTGCATCTCGGAGAGCTTGAGCTGACCATACCAGGCGATGGTCATAAACACGTTCGACACAATCAGCAGAAGAATCGTCCAGACAGCTTGCATAATTTTAGATTTTGGGGTCGCAAATATACTTAAAAAATCGTAACTTAGCGCACTATGACACTCATCAAATCAATATCCGGCATCCGAGGGACCATCGGAGGCGCGAAGGGCGAAGGACTCACGCCCATAGACATAGTCAAATTCACGTACGCGTACTGCGAGTGCCTGCGGCGGCGCAAACCGCAGCCCAATGCCGCGCGCTACAAGATCGTGGTCGGCAGAGACGCCCGCATCAGCGGCGGGATGGTCGAGCAGCTGGTGGTCGGGACCGCCCTCTCCTGCGGGGTCGACGTGGTCAAGTGCGGCCTTGCCAGCACGCCTACCACCGAGCTCGCGGTCACGATGTCCTCCGCCGACGGTGGCATAATCATAACCGCCTCCCACAACCCCCGGCAGTGGAACGCCCTCAAGCTCCTCAACGACAAGGGCGAGTTCCTCACCGCGGCCCAAGGGCAGGCCATCCTGGCGCTGGCCGAGAGCGAACAATTCGACTTCGCCCCCGTGGACGAGCTGGGAAGGTGCGAGGAGCACGATTTCACGGACGAGCACCTGGATGCCGTCCTCGCGCTCGATTCAGTCGACGCCGAGGCCATCCGGAAGGCCGGCTTCAAGGTTGTGCTCGACCCCGTCAATTCTGTCGGAGGCATCATAATGCCGCGTCTTCTGGAGAGGCTCGGAGTGGAGTGCATCACGATCAACTCAGACGTCACCGGCGATTTCGCGCACAATCCCGAGCCGCTGCCCCAAAACCTCGAGATGCTGAGCCGCACCGTGGTGGAGCGACACGCGGACCTCGGCATAAGCGTCGACCCCGACGTGGACAGGCTCGCCTTCATCTGCGAGACGGGAGAGAGCTTCGTCGAGGAGTACACTCTTGTCAGCGTCGCGGACTATCTGCTGGACGAGGCTGTCCGCAAGGGTTCAGGCAGTCTCAGCACGGTCAGCAACCTGAGCAGCTCCCGGGCGCTCAGAGACGTCACCGAGGCGCACGGGGGGACATACTATGCCTCCGCCGTGGGCGAAGTCAACGTCACCACCAAGATGCACGAAGTCGGCGCCCTGATAGGGGGCGAGGGCAACGGAGGCGTCATCTACCCTGCCTGCCACTGCGGCCGTGACGCGATGGTCGGAGTCGCGCTCTTCCTCTCCAATCTTGCCCACAAGGGGATGAAAGTGAGTGAGTACAAGAAGGCCCTCCCGCAGTACCACATCGCCAAGAACCGCATCGACCTTGCCGACAGCACAGTCATAGACAAGATCCTGGAAGAAGTCAAATCCCGCTTCAAGGACGAGAAGATCAACACAGTCGACGGAGTCAAGATTGATTTTGAGTCAAGCAGGCAGTGGGTTCATCTGCGCAGGTCCAACACCGAGCCCATCATCCGCATATACTCCGAGGCGGCGACTCAGGCCGAGGCTGAGGCTCTATCGGAGCGCGTGATAGAGATAGCCCGTGAAATCATAGGATAACGCCACAGAGATGTTCAGCTTCAGGACCACCCCGATTGAAGACCAGCTTGACAGGGCCCTCAACGAAGGCCGCGTGGGCGTCTTCTGCACGCCCAACTGCTGGAACGCCGCGAGCGGCAGATACCTCTACGAAACCTTCAGCTCCAGAGGCACCCTCGAGCGCGTCTTCACCCCGGAAGAAGGCCACATATGCTTCACTCCCGAAGAGCTGGAGGGGCTTGATGCCGTGGTGGTGGAGATTCAGGACGTGGGTTCGAGGTACTTCAACTACACGGTGGACGTGCTCAGGCTCGTCTCGATGCTCTGCGGCCTGCGCTCCGAGATATCACTCTACATAGTCGACCACCCCAACCCTGCCGGGAGAGACGTCGAAGGGACCCTTCCCGCCGGAGATGCCGATGTATGGACCCCCGCTGTCGCGCACCGTCACGGCCTGACGCTGGGAGAGCTCGTGCATCTGTACCACAGCGAGATATCCGCCTCGTACCCTCTTCACATAGTGTCGGCCTATGCCTCCGTCACCGCCAGGACTCTTATGCCCTGGACCATCCCCCCGTCAGACGACGTGAGCGGGATGTTCACCCCCTATGTCTACTGCGGAGCGAGCCTCTGGAAAGACACGACCATAACCCCAGCCATAGGCACGGCAAGGCCCTACGAGATGTTCGGGGCTCCCTTTATCAAATCCGCCGCCGACCCTCAGATGCCGGTTCCCGACGGCATACTGATGCGCCTGTGCAGTTTCACCCCGGCATTCGGCCCCTACGAAGGAGAGCGATGCTTCGGCTTCCAGACAATCCTGCTGCCCGACTCCCACTACCACAGCCTTCTTCACACCGTGAGGCTGATGAGATATTTCGCCGAGCGCTACCCCGAGTTCAAGATTAGAGAAGAGCTGTACACCACTCTGGCCGACCCCGTGATTGCCGAATACCTCAGAGGCGGCATCACCTTCGACATAGTCGAGGAGCACGTCAAGAGCGAGGAGCAGAGATGGATTCGCAAGGCCAAGCGTTTCATCCTCTACGACGACGCCCCCTGCCGGATAAAATAAAGCCTGATATTGCACAAAAAATTTGCAAAATCCCAAAATTATCGTACCTTTGCATTCCCAATCGCTATGCTGGGTTCGTATAACGGTTAGTACTCAAGATTCTCAATCTTGCAATAGGAGTTCGATTCTCCTACCCAGTACCAAAAGGAGAGGGTGACTAAAAAGTCTTAGTCACTCTCCTTTTTTATTTGTAGCTCCGAACTGACAGGCAGCAGCCTCCGGGGGAACTCCGCTCACTTCGTTCGCTCCGGCCCCTCCCACAATATCCTGCGTCCCGCTGACGCGGAACTTGTATCTTGCGGGCCCCACCCCCTGCCCGTGTCCGGGGGTGGACACGTCCCCCGAAGGCTGCTGCCTGCTCAGATTCTCCGCTGCAACGGTGGACATAAAAAATATGGGCCGACCAAAAAGGGTCGGTCTCTTTTTTTTAACCCCCAACCCCCTTTCAGGGGGCGCTGAAGGGCTACGCCCCTCAGACTCCCCGGGTCGCTTCGCTCCGAAACTACCCTTTTTGGTCAGGTCCCCTCCGTTCAGATTTTGCTTTAGTTGCAGACAAATCTATGCAACTAGAACAAAAAAAACGAAGTTGTCCTAGGCCGGAAACAGGTGCCGGGTCCCCAAAAGGCCCGGGCAGCCGTTCTGGCCCGGAGACAACTTCCGCCACCGTCCAAACACCGAGATTTCTCCCGAAACGGACACGCCTTTGCCCATTCCCATGCCCGAACGCTGTTTTTTCTGCGGAACGGACACGCATCCGGCCTTTCCCGTGCCTGAATGCTAAGAATTTTTCTATATTTGTGCGTTATGAAAAGAATATTCTTCCTTCTGATCCTGCTGGAGTTCGCCTGCTCCTGTTGCTTGCAGACCTGTGAAGCTCCGCGCCCCCGGGTGATAGTCACCTCTGATGGCGAGATTGACGACGAGTGCTCGCTTGTTAGGTTTATGCTCTATATGAACGACTGGGATGTGGAAGGCATCGTGACATCGAGTTCCCAATACCACTGGCACGGTCACAAGTGGGCCGGAGACGACTGGATGGAACCCTATCTGAGCGCCTATGCTGATGTCTATCCGAACCTTCTCCTTCACGATTCCCGCTATCCTTCTCCTGAATATGTGAGAAGCATCTCCGTGATGGGCAACGTGGAGAGTCAGGGCGATATGTCCGCCCCGACGGAGGGTTCCGACCTGATTGCCCGCGTGCTACTCGACGAGTCGGACGACCGCCCCGTGTGGCTTCAGGCCTGGGGCGGCACGAACACCATCGCACGTGCCCTCAAGACCATCCAGGAGGAGTATCCGGAGAAGATGGAATATGTTGCCCGTAAGGCCCGCCTCTTCTGTATCTGGGAGCAGGACAGTACATTCCAGGCCTACATCCGCCCGGAGTGGAGTGTGAAGCACGGCCTCAAGGCCATCATCTCCGACCAGTTCGTCAGCTACGATTATTTCTGGAAGCGCTACAACATGCCCCCCTCCGACAGCCTCTACTTCGACCGTGCGTGGATGAAGGAGAACATTCTGGAGGAGCACGGTCCGTTGTGCACGTTGTACAAGGCTCACGAGAACGGTGATTTCCGCTCTGAGGGCGACTCTCCCTCCTATTTCTATGCCATCCCTAACGGTCTTTCAGACACCGAGCATCCCGACTGGGGAGGCTGGGGCGGACGGTATGTCCAAGTGAGGGAAAACACCTGGATGGACCCCGTACTGGACGAGAAATATGCCTATCCCGAGGGCAGGTGGTACACATCCAGCGCCTGGGGTCGCTACCGTCTGCATCAGAACATAGAGCAGGATTCCGAGCTCTATGAATATCTCAAGCCCTGCCTTATGTGGGTTCCTGCGGTGCAGAACGACTTCGCCGCCCGAGCCGACTGGTGCACAAAATCTTATGCCGAGGCCAATCACGCCCCTGTCGTACGGCTCAAGGGCGGCGCAGAGGTCACGGCCCGATGCGCCGAGACTGTCCTGCTCGATGTTACCCGCACCACCGATCCCGACGGCGACGCGCTTTCGTACCACTGGTGGCATTATCCCGATCCCGGCACATACCGGGGCACGGTCTCGATTGAGTGCGCTGACGGCCCGAAAGCTTCATTCACGGTGCCCGAGGACGCCCGGGACGGCGACACAATCCACATTATTTGTGAGGTGACCGACTCCGGCAGTCCCGCAATCACACGTTATGCAAGAAAGGTTGTGACAGTCAGGTGCCCGCGCGGCCCGAAGTCCCGCATCCTCATCAGCACAGACATCGGGGGCACCGACCCTGACGACAATCAGTCGATGATGCACTATCTTCTGTACAGCAACGAGTTCGACTGCGAGGGTCTGGTCTCCTCCCCGTCCTACGGCGACGGCAGCAAATCCGAGATACTGAGGATGATAGACCTCTACGAGAAGGACCTTCCGGTCTTGAAGAAGCACGCGAAAGGCTATCCTGAGCCGGAATACCTCCGCTCCATCACGAAGCAGGGCAGTCGCGTGGCCGCTCCGATGCAGGGCTGGAGCTCTCCCACCGAAGGCTCCGACTGGATGGTGCAGTGCGCCCGCCGCAAATCCTCGAATCCGCTGTATATCCTTGTCTGGGGAGGCCTTGACGATCTGGCGCAGGCCCTGCACGATGCTCCGGACATAGCCCCGAACATCCGCGTCTACTGGATAGGCGGGCCCAACAAGAAATGGAGCACTGCAAGCTACACATACATAACGCAGAATTTCCCGGACCTCTGGTTCATCGAGGACAATGCCTCATATCGCGGTTTCATCGCTAACTACAAGTCGTTTGACAAGCACAACGCTCTCTTCTATGAGCACTTCGTAAGGGGGGCCGGGCATCTTGGTGAGGACTTCTACAACTATCTGCAGGGCAAGCCGAAACTGGGCGACACTCCGTCGCTCCTCTATATGTACGACGGCGACCCTTCGGATCCGGAAGGAGAGTCCTGGGGCGGCAGCTTCGCAAGCTGCACGCGCTCCTCGCGCTATGTCTTCCGCCGTCCCGCCACTGCCCAGGACACCGTCTGCACGCATTCTATCATCGAATTCCACATAGCAGGGCCTGTCTGCGACACCCTCGAGATCGGGACCCCCTGTCTGCAGATAAATGTCGACAAACAGATATGGGACGGCTATTATATGGGAGGCGGCGACTATATGGTGCGATATGCGACCTACAAGACCGGCACGCGCGACTACGAGGTCACTTCTCCTTACTTCCCCACACAGCGAGGGCAGTTCAGCGTGGACAATATCTTCCCCGGTCGCCCTTCGGACGCCGATTTCGCTCTCGGCCCCAACTGGTGGGTGGACAGAGCTGATCCTGAACTGTACTGGAATGATTGTCAGGGAGCGCTAACCGTCCACAAATGGCGCGACGCCGTGATGGAAGACTGGGGCTCCCGCTGCCTTTGGCTGAGGGATTAGCCGAAAAGCGATATGCAAAAGATTTGCTGAATTTGGGACTCAGAATATTTCACAACATAGTGCCGCTGGAGCAATAAACCTCTGCCGGCAAGGAGCTAGAGATGGACAGTCAGGCTCGCGACCTGGGCCCAGCCGAGATAGCCGGAAGAATCGAAATGCAGACGGGCGCCGAGGCGGAAGTCGAGCCAGGAGGTGAAATGAGGCGTCCAGAATATCTCGAGCCTGTCGTAGAACCCGCGGTAGAAGTTGAGCCCCCGGTAGAGGTTGTTCCCATAGGGGAAGCCGCCCGTGTCGCGGCCTTCGTAGTAATACATCAGGTTCTGCCCGAGGTAAGTCGTGTTCTGCACGCTTATGTTCCACTTCTGCGCGCCAAGCACGAACTCCGCTCCGCAGGGAGTCACGGGCGAGGCGTCGTTCACCCTGTCCCACTGATACGTAAGCACGGGACCGGCCTTGAGGCTGAGATCCTGCATCCCCGTCAGATGAGCCGCGCTAAGGCGGACATAAGGATTGAACTTGTGGTTGTCGACAACCCCGGGAGAGAGCTCCGAGCCGGCATAATGATACATCACGGCCGACCATCCGAGCGAGAGCCACTCGAGAGCGTCCCACCTGAGCGACGAGAAGATCTCGAACCGCTCCTTGCGGTCATACCCGGCCATCCCCATCCAGTCAAGCCCGAGCTCCGCGAAGAAATCGCTGCTCCTCCACTCCAGAAGCACTCCGTCCAGATTGCGGTCGTTGAAGCGGAGCGAGTCCGACCAGAACGCCTCGGAGTACTCCCCCTCTATCTTGCTCCTCGGGAACACTCCCGCAGCGGCCTTGAAGCACCCTCGGGGAAGCTTCAGACAGACGTCATACCAGAGAGTCACTTCCTGGAAGATATCAGTAGTCTGGCCCGAGCCGAAGTCACGGCGCAGGTCCACTCCCGCCATCAGGCGATGCCGGGCGGAGTCGCTCTGACCGAAACCGACGCCGACAGAGGGCGTCAGCACGACTGCCCCGATAGTCATCGAAGGGCTGAGGCGCTCATCGGACACGGAGAACTCGCGGTTGTCGAAGCGGAAATCCCCGTCGAAACCATATTCAAACGAAAGCTTCGGACCCGTCGCCAAAGCTGCGGCAGCAAGGCAGAGGCCCGATGCAATCAGAAGTAGCCGCCGGAGCATAAAGCCGTCAATTATGCTTTCTGACCTTGATGCGCACAGCGCCTTCGGCGCCGCTTCTGTCCTTGCAGATTATGCGCACGACACCCGTCGCGTTGAAGGTCACAAGTCCATCCTCAGTGACAGTCGCGATGGCGCTGTCGGTCGATATCCAACTCACCTCGGGCTCGGCGTGCTCAGGGCCGAAGTTGAATCCGAGCTGCACTGTCTCGCCGGGATACACCTTCATACGGTTGTCAAAGCCTGTGACGTTGATATAGGACACATCCGGGACGACGACGCTCACGATGGTGGAGGCCCTGAGCCCGTTGTCGGCACAGACGCGGACTTCGGCCTGTCCGAGAGACACTCCGGTGAGCTGGCCGCCCGAGCTCACCTTGACGACACCCTGATCGGAGGTCTCGTAGGTCAGCGATGCCTCCGAGTACTCCGGCAGAAGCGAAGGATACAGGAACCTGGTCTCTCCCCATCCCACCGAGACCGCGTCGGCGACCTTGATCGAAGTGGGCTCGACCTTGCGGATGGTAAGGATGAATGACTCCGTCATAATCTCCTCCTGCTCCTTGCCGTCCTTCATCACCTTCACCTTGTACTTGTATTTGACGACAGTGGAGGAAGCGGACTTGAGGCCCTTCACCGTGGCGCCTCCCTTGGAGCTGGAGACGATGCTGACCTTGGAGTATTCGGCGGGAGACCACTCGTACCAGTCGCCGCAGGACTTCTCAAGGATGTGCTTGGGGACGGAGAAATAGGTCTTGCCACCGGCATCTATATACTTGTGCTGCTCGGTGTCCCCTTCGAGGAGGATGTCGACTATCTCTTCAAGTATGGACTGGGCCTGGATGCAGGGTGCCGCAAACAGAAGCACCGATGCGAGTAAAAAAATCTTCTTCATTGCGCAAATGTACGCAAAATATGCCGAAAGCCAAGAGCGGGATTGATTATTATTTGTTAGATTTGAGGCCAAAAGACTCACTTATGGCATTTGACAAGACAATGATACTGGGGAGCTGCTTCGCGACCTCGATGGGAAAGAAGATGGCAGAAGAGGGGTACGACGTGTGCATCAACCCATTCGGCACGATATTCAACCCGCAGAGCATCGCGCATTCGGTCTCAAGGCTCATCAGCGGGGCCCCGTTCGGGCCCGAAGACTGCGTCGAGATGGGAGCGGGAGCAGGCAAGATCTGCTCGTTCTCGCACCACACCTCGTTCGCGAGACCCTCGGCGGAGGAATTCCTTGCCGTCGCCAATGCCAGCCTCAGGGAATCGGCCGCCTGCTGGAAGGAGTGCGACAGCCTCATCATCACCTTCGGCACGGCGCAGGTCTGGAGGCACGGCGGGGAGACGGTGTCAAACTGCCTCAAGCGCCCCGGCTACGAGTTCACGCACGAGATGCTTTCTCTGGAGGAGATCGAGGAGTGCATCCGGCTGATTCTCTCCACGGGCAAGAACTGCCTCTTCACAGTCTCGCCCATACGGCACCTCGGCGAAGGGGCGCACGTCAACACAGTGTCCAAATCGCTGCTACAAGTGGCTCTCGCGCGCACCGGGGCAGCTTACTTCCCCAGCTACGAGATACTCCTGGACGAGCTGAGAGACTACAGCTGGTACGCCGCCGACAAGGTCCATCCTTCAGAGGAAGCGACCGCCCTCATATGGGAGAGGTTCAAGGCCTACCTGACATCGAGGTCGTAGATGGCGGCCTTCTCCATCCACCGGCGGTAGTCCCCCACGTTGAAAGGAGCCTTGCCATAGAGGTAGTGGTTCTTGAATTTCCTGCCATCCACCTTGTACTCTATCAGATACACCCCCTGAGCGCCGCCATCGGGGATGAGGGCGATGTCGGTCTTGCCGTTGCCCGCGACCTCGAAGGAAGAGCTGAACACGACCTTGCCGCTCTCCACGTCGCTCACCTTCACGCTGCCCCGGACAGGGAGCCTGCCGTCGTTGACCGCCACGAGAGGGAACCCCTCGCCCCGGCTGTCCATCATCAGGCATATCACGGTGCGCTGCACGTTGAGAAGATAGTAGTAGGCCAGCTTCTTGTTGAAATAGTAGTCGACGACGGCGTCCGAAATGTCAGGCCATCCGTCCTTGACGTTCCACCAGATTATGCCGGTCTTGGGGGAGAACTTCTGACCGCGCCACATCTCCACAAAATACTTCATCGCCTCGGCCTGCACCACCTGGGAGCCGAACACGAAGCCCTCGAGGTCGGAGGGACAGCTCCCGAAGAGAAGATTCTGCTGATTGATCATCAGATTGTTGCGGTCGTAGGTCTTGCCGAGCTCCGGGAAGCGGCGCACGCTCTTGCCGAGCCACTCCTCGTTCCAGTTCTTGTCGGGGTCCATCGGGTTGATCACGACTCCCCTCTCGCGGGCCTGCGACGAGCCGTTGTCGACAGGCGCGAGGTTGACCTTCTTCTCGGCCTTCGAGCGCATCTGCTCCTCAGTGAGCCAGGGGTACACGCAAGAGGGAGTCATCATCCGCTCGAGCGAGCTGATGTCGGGGGCGCCGTGGTAGCCTATCTCGCTCACGAACACGCAGCCCGCCTCGGTGTAGAAGGGAGTCTTGTAGTAGCCGCGAGGGCCCCAGAGATGGTTCTCGGGGAGGTGTTCGTAGTCGATGAATCCCCTCTTCCAGACCTCCTCGGTGTAGTACGGAGAGCTCGGGATGAAGGGCCTCGAGGGGTCGAACTCCCAGATTACCTGAGCGATCACGCCGCGGCTCACGTTGTCCTTGTTGGGGTCGGGGTCGAAGCAGGAGATGGCGCGGCGAAGCGAGTAGTCGATCTCGTTGTTGCCGCTCCAGAGGGCGAGCGACGGGTGACGGCGGAGCTTGATGACCACAGACTTGGTCTCGTCCCAGATTCTCTGTCCGAACCCGGCGTCCTGAGGATAGGCGTTGCAGGCGAACGTAAAGTCCTGCCACACCATAATCCCCAGCTGGTCGCAGAGGTCGAAGAACCTGTGGTCTTCATACACGTTGCCTCCCCAGCAGCGGATCATATTGCAGTTCAAATCGGCGCAGAGGGTGACCGTCGCGTCGACCCACTCTCTGTCGCGACTGTGCAGGGCGTCGAGAGGCACCCAGTTGGTGCCGCGCACAAAGACAGGCTCGCCGTTGATTATGAAGCAGAAGCGCCCGGGAGCATCGGGGAGGTTGATCTCGTTGAAATCGAGCTTCACGGTGCGTATGCCTATCTTCTGCTCGTCCACCGCCAGCACCTCTCCCTCGTCGGAGACCAGCTCGCACCTGGCGTCGTACAGGGCAGGCTCACCGTAGCCGCGCGGCCACCAGAAGTCCACGTCGGTGAGGTTGATCTTCTGTCTGAGAGCGTGGAAGACGCAAGGCTGCGACAGGCGGCTGACCACCTTGCCGCCGCGCGAGAGAGTCCAGACCACCTGGGTCTTGTCGTAGCGGTCGGAAGGCATCTGGAACTGCGTGTCGGCGTAGATTTCGGCAGTCCCGGCGGCCACATCCACATTTGCCGTCATCCAGTACACGTCGCGGAAGTGCACGGGGGCGATCTCCCTCAGCTCCACGCTTCTCCAGAGCCCGGCGCTGACGACCCTCGGCAGGATGTCCCAGCCGAAGGTGTGCGGGGCCTTGCGTATGTTGACGCTCTCGGGCGAGGCCGAGTGGCCGAAGCTGATCGAGCCGAAGAAAGGCTCGCGGCCGTAGAGCACTGACGACTGGATGATGACCTGCAGGCAGTTCTCCCCTTCTCTGAGGAGCTTAGTGACGTCGAAACTATGCTCGATCATCATATTCTCGGTCCTTCCCAGATGCTCTCCGTTGAGCCATATGTCGGCGATGGTGTCGACGCCTCCGAACCAGAGCTGATATGTCTTGCCGCTCTGAGGCGCAGGAGCGTCGAAAACCTTAGTGTAGCACCACTGGAAGTCTTCCCACTTCCTTGTGAGGGCATTGTTGAGGCCGATCCTGGGGTCAGGCAGGAGTCCCGCCTCGCAAAGGTCGATCTCCACATTGCCAGGCACCGTGGCCGGGATTGTCTGCACCTGCACCGACGCCATCCCCGCGGGAGAGGTCACGGCCTCGGAAGGCTGCTTCCAGAAGCTGAGACTCCACTGCCCGTCGAGAGAAAGGTCAGTGGCAGAGCAAGTTAACGAGGCAAGGATTGTCAGGAGCAGAAGAAGGCGCTTTTTCATACAAAATATTTTATTGTTTATACCGCGAATCTACAAAATTTTGAATAAATTTGGCTATATTTGAGAATCCTTTAATAAAGTCAACAGCACAATGTCAAACAAACTTCAGGAATTGACCGACCAGCTCTACGAGCAGGGCCTCTCGAAGGGCAGGGAGGAAGGAGAGCGACTGCTCCGCGAGGCAAAAGAAGAAGCCCGTCAGATAATCGCCCTCGCCAATCAGCAAGCATCCAAGACAATAGACGATGCGGAGAAGGCAGCAGCGGCGCTCAAGGCAAAAGCCGAGTCAGACATCCAGGCAGCCTGCCGGCAGTGCATACAGGCCGCCAAGAACGACATCGAGCATCTCCTCACCGGAGCCCTCGTGCAGACCGAAGCCCTCTCAAGGCCGGATTTCCTCAAGGAGATAATCCTCGTCGTGGCTCAGAGATTCACCGCCGAGCAGGCCAGCGACATCGCGCTGCTTCTCCCCGCCTCTCTCCAGAGCGAGCTTGAGAGCTGGGTCAAAGGAGAGCTCGGCAAGACCCTCTCCCGCAAGGTAAGCGCCAGCTTCTCGAAGAAGATCTCCGGAGGCTTCACAATCGGTCCCGCAGACGGAAGCTACTTCGTGAGTCTGACCGACGAGACCCTCTCCGAGCTCCTCTCGGAGTACCTCCGCCCCGTCACACGAAAGATTCTCTTCGGTGAATAACTACGAATACATCATCGCCTCGCTGCCGTCCCTCGTCCGCGGGGCGGTCATCGACACCGACGCCACCCTCGCCTTCATACGCGGGCAGCTGAGCAGCCGCGATGCCTCGGCGCTCGACCTTGTGCTCAGAGCATACTCCCCCGAAGGGCCCGACGCGGAGTTCTACACCGAGGCTCTGGGGAGCCGCAGTTCCTTCGTGAGGGGATACTTCAAGTTCGACCTCGGCGTGCGCAACACCAAGGCCGGATATCTCAACAGGGCTCTCGGCAGAGACCCCGACAAGGACACGGTCTGTCTGGGCGAGGAAGAATTCGAGCAGAAGGCAAGGGTCGAGGAGATCCTGTCGGGGACGGACATCCTGGGCAGAGAGCACGCCCTGGACGACCTTATGTGGGAGCAGGCAGAGGAGCTGACGGCCCTTCGAGTCTTCGACCTCGACGTCGTGCTCTCATTCGTGGTCAGACTGATGATTGCGGACAGATGGATGCGTCTGGACGAGGCCTCGGGCCGCGAGATGCTCCGTACCCTTGTCGACGAACTAAGAAACAGCAAAAACAAGATATGAACACAAAAGGAAAGGTAACAGGAATAGTTTCCAACCTGGTGACCGTGCTTGCCGACGGACCTGTGGCCGAGAACGAGCTCTGTCACATAATGGTGGGCGGCACCGCCCTCCTCGCGGAGGTCATCAAAGTAAACGGGCGCAGCGCCTCCGTGCAGGTCTTCGAGAGCACGAGAGGCCTCAGGGGCGGCGACAGCGTCGAGTTCCTCGGCAAGATGCTCGAGGCAACTCTCGGGCCGGGGCTTCTGTCGAGCGTCTACGACGGACTCGAGAACAACCTTGCCACGATGAAGGACGTGTTCCTCAAGAAAGGCGAATACACCGAGCCTCTCGACCACGAGAAGCTCTGGGATTTCACCCCCATCGCCTCCCCCGGAGACGAGGTGAAGGCCGCTGACTGGCTGGGAGAAGTCAAGGAAGGCTGGCTGCCCCACAAGATTATGGTCCCGTTCAGCTTCGAGGGCACATACAAGGTGCTCTCGGTCTCTGCTGCCGGGCAGTACCGGATAGACGACGTGATTGCCACGCTCGAGGACGCCAAGGGTGAGAAGAAGGAAGTCACGATGGTCCAGAAATGGCCCGTCAAGGTGGCCGTCAAGTCCTACAGGGAGAAGCCTCGCCCGCAGAAGATAATGGAGACGGGAGTGCGCGTCATCGACACCTTCGACCCCATCGCGGAGGGCGGCACGGGATTCATCCCGGGGCCTTTCGGATGCGGCAAGACAGTGCTCCAGCACGCCATCGCCAAGCAGGGCGAGGCCGACATCATAGTGATGGCCGCCTGCGGCGAGAGGGCCAACGAGGTGGTGGAGATATTCACCGAATTCCCCGAGCTCGTGGACCCCTACACCGGCCGCAAGCTGATGGAGCGCACCACAATCATCTGCAACACCTCCAATATGCCGGTAGCGGCCCGCGAGGCCTCGGTCTACACGGCGATGACAATCTGCGAGTACTACAGGGCGATGGGCCTGAGGTGCCTGCTGCTCGCCGACTCCACGTCGCGCTGGGCCCAGGCTCTGCGCGAGATGTCCAACCGTATGGAAGAGCTCCCCGGAGCCGACGCCTTCCCGGTGGACCTCTCGGCCATCATCAGCAACTTCTACGCGAGGGCCGGAATGGTGGTCCTCGGCAACGGGCAGAAGGGAGCCATCACATTCATAGGCACCGTCTCCCCCGCCGGAGGCAACCTCAAGGAGCCCGTCACGGAGAGCACCAAGAAGGCCGCCCGCTGCTTCTATGCCCTCGAGCAGAGCCGCGCCGACCAGAAGCGCTACCCTGCGGTCAACCCCATCGACTCCTACTCCAAATATCTCGAATATCCCGAAATCATCGAATATCTCGACGCCACTGTCGAGAAAGGATGGGTGGACAAGGTCTCCAAGGCCAAGGTCCTGGTGCGCCGCGGCAAGGAGATGGCCGACCAGATCAACATCCTCGGCGACGACGGAGTGCCGATGAGCTACCACGAAGCGTTCTGGAAGAGCGAGATGATAGACTTCGCGTTCCTCCAGCAGGACGCGTTCGACTCTGTCGACGCCCTGTGCCCGATGGAGAGGCAGAAGTATATGCTGGGCCTGATTCTCGACATCTGCGACCGCCATTTCGAATTCGAAGACTACGAAAAGTGCCGCGCATTCTTCAAGGACGTGATCAATGCTCTCAGGCAGATAAACTACAGCCCCTGGGGCAGCGACGCGTTCGACACAAACAAGGAAAAACTCAATCAACTCCTCTCACAAAATGGCAACTAAAGCATTCCAGAAGACATACACCCGGCTCGAGGCCATCACCAAGGCCACAGTTTCGCTCAATGCCCCCGGGGCATCCAACGACGAGCTTGCCACCGTGGGCGGACGACTCGCCCAGGTGGTCAAGACCAAGGGCGAGAGCGTCACGCTCCAGGTCTTCGCCGGCACGGAAGGTATCCCCACCGACGCCGAAGTCCGCTTCCACGGTTCGGCTCCCACCCTCAAGGTGAGCGACCAGCTCTCCGGGCGCTTCTTCAATGCCTACGGAGTCCCTATCGACTCGGGGCCGGAGATTGAAGGAGAGCTCAGAGAAGTGGGCGGCCCCTCGGTCAACCCCTACAAGCGCAAACAGCCCTCGGAGCTGATTCCCACCGGCATCGCCGGCATCGACCTCAACAACACCCTCGTCTCGGGGCAGAAGATTCCCTTCTTCGCCGACCCTGACCAGCCCTACAACCAGGTGATGGCCGACGTGGCCCTGCGCGCCGACGTCGACAAGATCATCCTCGGCGGGATGGGCCTGAGCAACGACGACTACCTGTACTTCCGCCAGAAGTTCGAGGCCGCGGGCGCTCTGGACAAGATTGTCTCGTTCGTCAACACCACCGAAGAGCCCCCCGTGGAGCGTCTTCTCATCCCCGATATGGCCCTTGCGGCCGCCGAATACTTCGCAGTCGACAAGAACGAGAAGGTGCTGGTGCTGCTCACCGATATGACCCTCTACGCCGACGCCCTCTCGATAGTGTCCAACCGTATGGACCAGATTCCCTCGAAGGACTCGATGCCGGGCTCCCTGTACAGCGACCTCGCCAAGATCTACGAGAAGGCCGTGCAGCTCCCCGACGGAGGCTCCATCACGATCATAGCCGTCACCACACTCAACGACGGAGACATCACCCACGCCATCCCGGACAACACGGGCTACATCACGGAAGGCCAGCTGTTCCTGAGGGCCGACTCCGACACGGGCAAGGTCATCGTCGACCCGTTCAGGTCGCTGAGCAGGCTCAAGCAGCTGGTGCAGGGCAAGAAGACCCGCGACGACCACTCCCAGGTGATGAACGCCGGAGTGCGCCTCTACGCCGACGCCCAGAACGCCAAGACCAAGCTCGAGAACGGATTCGACCTCTCCGACTACGACCTGCGCTGCCTGGACTACGCCAAGGAGTACGCCGTGAGGCTTCTCTCGATCGACGTCAACATCTCCATCACCGAGATGCTCGACACCGCCTGGGAGATATTCGCCAAATACTTCTCCCCCGCCGAGACCGGCATCAAGCAATCCTTCATCGACAAATACTGGAAAGCCTGATGGCAATCAAATTTCAATACAACAAGACTTCGCTCACGCTCCTTGGCAAGCAGCTCAAGGTGCGGCAGAACGCGCTCCCGACCCTCAAGAACAAAGAGTCGGCCCTGCGCGCCAGCGTGATAGCGGCCAAGGCCGAAGCCCGCAGGTATGCCGAGCAGCTGGAGGAGCAGATGCGGAGCTACGACTACCTTGCCGCCCTCTGGAACGAATTCGACCCGGGGCTCGTCAGCATCACCGACATTGAGATGGCCACGGTCAAGGTGGCCGGAGTCAAGGTCCCGGAGATCAAGGAGATTCACTACACTCTCCACGAATTCAATGCCTTCTCCAGGCCTGCGTGGTATGCCGACGGAGTGAGAATCCTCAAGGACCTCGCCCTCACGGGGCTCAGGTCGGAGGTGGCCGAGATACGCCGCAGCACCCTTGAGTTCCAGCGCAAGAAGACCACCCAGAAGGTCAATCTGTACGAAAAGGTGCAGATTCCCGGCTATCAGGAGGCCATCCGCAAGATAAAGCGCTACATGGAAGACGAGGAGAATCTCAGCAAGGCTTCGTCCAAGATAGTGAAGACCCGTCACGCCGCAGAGGAAGAGGAGGAGACGCTATGATAGAGAAAATGACCAAATACTCCTTCATCCTTCCGAGCGGAAGGCAGGAAGAGTTCATCTCGAGGCTCTCCGAGCTGGGCATCGTCGACATCAAGCGAAGCGCGGTCCCGGTAGATTCAAGAAGCGAAGAGATGCTCGCCGGGATAGAGCGTCTGAAGGGCGAGATCCGCGATCTCGAAAATGGCAGCGACGAGCGTCTTGCATCGCTTCTGAGCGAGAAGACCGAGCTTGAGCGCACTCTCGCGGAGGTCGAGCCCTGGGGAGAGCACGATCTCGGCAAATTCGCCTCTCTTGGCCTTGACATACACTTCTACATCGCTCCCTCGAATCGCTTCGAGCCTTCCTGGGCCGAGGATTATGCCCTGCAGACAGTGTCCGAGAAGGACGGCAGGACGTGGTTCGTCGTCGTGGGAGACGCCTCGGGGTTCCCCTTGAGCGCCGTTCCCGCCCCGGAGGCGAAGGCTTCGGACGTCAAAAGTCAGATTGAATCCAAAGAAGCCGAGATATCCGAATACCGCAGCGCTCTCCTTAAGCGAAGGGACGAGATCCCCTCGCTCCGGAAGTCCGTCCTGGACCTCAAGAGCTCACTGACTTGCTACCTCACATCACTCGAAGGGGTCGAGGCCGCCGAAGGGAGCCTCGTGACATTCGAGGGATTCGCCCCGAGCAAGGAAGACAAATCCCTTGCGAAAGCTCTGGACGAGACGGAAGGAGTGTTCTATCTCAGCGAACCGGCTCAGGAAGAGGACAATCCGCCGATCAAGCTCCGCAACAACCGATTCTCCAGGCTCTTCGAGTGCCTGACCGGGATGTACGGTATGCCGGTCTACGGCGAATGGGACCCCACTCCGGTGCTGTCGGTGTTCTTCCTTCTCTTCTTCGCGATGTGTATGGGAGACGCCGGCTACGGCCTGGTGCTCATAATCTACGGCATCCTGCAGGAGCGCAAGATTGTCAACATCGGGATGTTCGATGGGCTTGGGAAACTAATCTCCGTGCTCGGAGCGGCGACCCTGGTCGTGGGTCTCTTCTTCGGGACCGCTTTCGGAGTGGACCTCAGCGCCGCATCGTGGGTGCCTTCGTCTCTCAAAGCTCTGATGCTCACAGGCAGCGTCAGCGTCGGGGGCTCAAGCTATGCCCTGCAGATGGTCCTCGCGCTCGGCATCGGAGTCTTCCACATATGCCTCGCGATGACAATCAAGGCGCTGCTGTACACCCGCCGCTTCGGCATCAAGTCCAACATCAGCACCTGGGGATGGCTTGTGCTCATCCTGGGAGGCATCATCACAGCCATTATGGCAGCCTTGGGAGTGCTTCCGCAAGGCGTCATCAAGATAATCATCTACGTGATCGCCGCCGTCTCCGTGCTCACGATATTCGTGTTCAACACTCCCGGGCGCAATCCGCTCATCAACATCGGTGCGGGCCTGTGGGACACCTACGGGATGGCCACGGGAATCCTCGGCGACGTGCTCAGCTACATCCGTCTCTATGCCCTGGGCCTGGCCGGAGGTATGCTGGGAGGCGCCTTCAACGACCTTGGAGCAATGGTCCTCGGCGAGGGGCCGACCTGGCAGTGGATTCCGTACGCTCTGATACTGCTCTTCGGCCACGTGCTCAATCTGCTGATGTCCTGCCTCGGGGCGTTCGTGCACCCTCTGCGTCTGACATTCGTGGAGTACTTCAAGAACAGCGGCTACGAAGGCAAGGGCCGCAAATACAATCCAATCACTAAATAACAACAAACAACAATATTATGCTCAACACAATCTTAGGTTATCTCGGTCTGGGCCTTATGCTCGGCCTGGCCGGAGTCGGTTCTTCAATCGGTACGACAATCGCAGGCAACGCCGCCGAAGGGGCGCTCAAGAAGAACCCCGAGAAGTCTTCCAGCTATATGATTCTCTCGGCAATGCCCGCGACACAGGGTCTTTATGGATTCGTGGCCTTCCTTATGTGGCTAGGCAGAGACTTCGCCACCGACGGAGCCCTGCTCTTCGGCGTCGGCATCTCGGTGGGTCTTGTATGTATGATCTCGGCCATCCGTCAGGGGCAGGTCTGCGCCAACGGTATCATCGGCATCAGCCAGGGTCACGACGTGCAGACCAACACTATGATCTACGCCGCCCTGCCTGAGTTCTACGCTATCCTGAGCCTTGTCGCGGCCTTGATGATCTAGTACTGCCTGGGGCCGAAGATGGAGGTGCCGATGCGGACCATGGTCGCTCCGTGACGGAGGGCTATGCGCCAGTCGCCCGACATCCCGATTGAGAGCTGTCTGAAGTCGGTCATCTCCGGGAAGAGGTCCACAAGGTAGCAGAAGAAGGACTCGATCCTCTCGAAATCGGCGTCCACCGCTGACTCATCGTCGGTGTTGGACGCCATTCCCATAAGTCCCTGCACGTTCACGCCGGGATATTTGCCGTCACTGAGGGCAAACATCACCTCCAGCAGCTGCTCCTCAGTGAATCCCTGCTTGGTCTCCTCCACCCCGAGATGCATCTCCAGGAGCACGTTCACGACCCGGGAGCAAGCCCTCCCCCACTTGTCTATCTCCTGCAGAAGATGCAGCGAATCGACCGACTGCACCAGGTCCGCATACGGCAGCACCATCTTCAGCTTGTTGGTCTGCAGGTGCCCGATGAAGTGCCATTTGATATCATCGTAAGGCAGGTCGGCGACTTTAGCGGCCAATTCCTGCGGACGGGACTCGGCGAAGATGCGCTGACCGGCCTCGTAGGCCTCGATGATTGACTCGACGGGGTGGAATTTGGAAACTGCCACCAGATCTACTCCTGATGGCAGTTCCTTAAGGATTGACTGAAGATTGTCTTTGATCACACTCTATCTGCGCTGTTTCTTCTGCTGCTCGCGAAGCTGCTGCTGCTGCATCTTCTGCGCCTCCTCGAGCCGCTGCTGGAACTTGCTCTTCGGCAGAGGCTTGCCCTCCGAGGCCTTCACCTTGGCGAGTATGGCGTCGGGGTTGACGAACCACTTGCGGATCACGAGGTTCTGGGCAATGGAGAAGAGCTGCGAGAGAAGGTAATAGTACGAAAGGGCTGCGGAGACGCTGTTGCAGATGAAGAACATCATTATGGGCATCAGCCACAGACTCATAAACCTCATCGACGCGGCGCTCGGATCATTCGCTCCGGGCTGCGAGGACATCGTCATCTTGGAGTAGAGCCAGATCGTCACCGCCATCAGAAGGGCGAAGAGCGATAGGTGGTCTCCCAGGAGAGGAATCCTGTGACCGAAGTCGATGATGGAATCGTATGCGGAGAGGTCATCACACCAGAGGAATCCCTGCTGACGGAGCTCGATGGACGCGGGGAAGAATCGGAACATAGCCCACAGGATAGGGAACGTCAGGAGAGTCGGCAGACATCCGCCCATAGGCGACACTCCGGCCCTCTTGTAGAGGTCCATCGTGGCCTGCTGCTTCTTCATCGCGTCATCCTGCTTGGGGTACTTCTCGTTGATCTTGTCGATCTCGGGCTTGAGCGCGGCCATCCTGGCAGACGAGAGGAACGACTTGTTGGTGAAGGGCATCACAACAATCTTGATGACGAGAGTCATCAGGAGGATGATGAGTCCGAAGTTGTCGAAGAAGCGGTGGAAGAAGTTGAACAGGGGGATGATCACGAACCTTGTGAACCAACCCACGAGCCAGCCTCCCAGAGGGATTATCTTCTCGTACTTCTGATCGTAGGACTTGAGGGTCTGGAAGTGGTTGGGGCCGAAGTAGAACTCGAGAGGTATCTCGTTGTCCTGCCCGTACTTGAGGTCGGCGCGCATCCTGGCTCCACACTTCATAAGGTTGCGGTCGGGGTCAGCCTCGCCCATAAAATCTATGGAGAGCTCGCCGGAGGCGAACTGCTGGGGAGCGCGGACGATGGCGGAGAAGAACTGCTGCTGGAACGCGAACCAGCTCAGACGCGAATCGATGCGCTTGGATGAGCTGCGGCCGCGACCGATCTCGACGGGCTTCTTGTCGCCGTCGAAGTAGTAGTCGAGCTTGGAGTACTGCGACTCGTTCTTGTAGCCTTTCTCCATCCGGGGGATCATCATCTCGATGTCGATGTCGACCGAGGAGACATTGCGGGGGATGGTGCCCTGCATATCCTTGAAGGCTATGACATTGTCCAGACTGTACGAATCAGGGTGGATGGTGTAGCGCTGCTCGATCCTTCCGCCCGACGCGAACGGGAGAGCCATCACGAGGGTGGTGTCCGTAAGCTCGGCGACCTGGAATACGAAATCCTTGGTCTGGATATACTCTCCGGCATAGACGCTCACAGAGTATTCATTCTCGCCGGGGTTGAAGATGTAGAGGTCGGTGCTGTCGTACTTGACATAGTCCTTGAGACGCACGCTGTGAAGCTTCGCGCCCTTGGTCGTGAAGGTGAGCTCGAACTTGTCGTTCTCGAGAGTCACGAGGCTCTCCCGAAGAGAGTGCGAAGCCTCGAGAAGGGAGTCTTTGTAGACGGCCTGCGGAGCGGGGGCGGGTCTGCTGGCCTGCGCTGCGAGAGGGGCGGAGGGAAGGGCGGCTGCGGTCGTGTCAATCTCTCCGGAGGCGATCCTTGCGGCAAGCTCGAGAGAGTCTGCATAGGCCTTCTCGGCTGCCACCTTCTGAGCCTGCTTGCCCTGATAGAAAGTGAAGCCGAAGAGTATCAGCGCAATGAGGATAAACCCGATTACGGAATTCTTGTCCATTACTGAGCTTCCTCCTCCTCTGCGTTACGAATCTTCTGCTGGAGACTCTTGAGCTCCTCCTTGGCCTGGGCAATCCTCTCCTCCATCTGCTTGATCAGAGGAGCGGCGTTCTTGGAAGCGGCGAAGAAGCCGATATTGTTCTCGTATGTCTCGATGTCCTGCTGCAGAGCATTGTACTTCTTGACGAGCTCCTCGCGGGGGCTGAGCTTGCGGGGCTCGCCGCGACGGGCGGGGGCGGAGCGCTGCGAGAATCCGGGGAACTTGTCCTGCATCGCCTCCTTGAAGGCCGCGGCGACGGACTCCTTCTCCTTGAAGGGAACGAATCCGATCGATGCCCAGCGCTCGAGGATGGCGTTCTTCTTCTCTTCGACGGCCTCGGAAGCGTCAAGAGCCTTGATCTCCTCGATAAGGGCCTTCTTGGCCTTGAGGTTGGCGTGGTAGTTGTTCTCGCCCTGGGCGTTCTTGTCTCTCTCGGCGAAGAACTCGTCGCAGGCGGCGCGGAACCTCTTCCAGACGGCGTCACTCTTCTTGCGGGGCACGGCGCCTATCTCCTTCCACTCCTTCTGGAGGGCGATGAACTGGTCGGTGGCCTTCTTCCACTCGGTGCTGCTCTTGAGGGCCTCGGCGCGCTCAATGACGGAGAGCTTCTTCTGGAGATTCTCCTCGAGGGTGTCCTTGATGCCGGAATAGAACTCCTTCTTGCGGCTGAAGAAAGAGTCACAGGCAGCGCGGAATCGGTCGTAAATCTTCTGATTCTCCTTCTTGGTGGCGAAGCCGATCTTGCGCCACTCGGCCTGCAGGGCCTCGATCTCCTTGGAGAACTCCGTCCACTGCGAATTGTCGGTGACTTCGCGGGACGCCACCTCCTCCACCTTCTCGCAGAGGGCCTGCTTCTTCAGGAGGTTCTCGGCCATCTGACCCTTGAGCTCCTCAAAATGAGACTGATAGCGCTTGTTGATGACGGCAGTGGCGGCCTTGAAGCGGTCCCAGATCTGCTCGCGGAATTCCTTGGCCACAGGACCGAACTCCTTCCACTGCTCGTGGAGCTTCTGGAGCTCGGAGAAGGCGGCGACGACGTCTTCGCTCTCAGAGAGCTTCTCGGCGGCTTCGCAGAATGCCTGCTTGGCCTCGAGATTCTTCTTGAAGTCGAGGTCGCGCAGGTCGCGCCCGATCTTGACCATATCGTAGAATTTCTCCACGTAGAACTGGTAGGTGTCGTTGATGTCTCTGTAATTGGCCACAGGCACCTGGCCTATGGAGCGCCAACGGTCCTGGAGCTCGCGGAAAGCGGGGAAATTGACTTCCTCCTGGCTTTCGACAAGAGAGCGGAGCTGCTCGATGACGGCCTGCTTCCTGGTCAGGTTCTCGGCCTTCTCGGCATCCTGCTGCCTGTTGAATTCGGCGCGCTCACGCTTGTAGTCGGCGTAAAGCGATTTGAAATTTTCCTCCACTTCATCGAACTTGCCCGAGACGGCGCCAGCCGCCTCTCCGGCCTCAGCCTTGAGCTTGAGGAGGAGCTTGTAGAATGAAGATTTGATGGATTCGGCTTCCTTCGACCTGGACATCCTGTCCTCGCTGTCGAGAAGCTGCTTGAAGAGTTCTGAGAGTTGTGCAAGGGACTTGTCCGCGTAATTGACAACTTCTTCAGGGATCAGATTTTCGCTCATAATTTACAGAGTTGTTTACATTAGTCCGCAAATATACAAAATTTTTAAGTTATTTTTGCAGCAAACTTGTTCAAATGAGAATCGACATCCTTTCGGTAGTGCCCGAGCTGCTCGACAGTCCGCTGAGTCACTCGATTGTCGGCCGCGCCATCAAGAAGGGCCTGGTCGAGATCCACGTCCACAACCTGCGCAAATACGGCCTGGGGCCGCGCAAGAACGTGGACGACTACTCCTACGGCGGCGACGCCGGCATGGTGATGATGGTGGAGCCCGTATTCAGGATGATAGAAGAGCTCCGCTCGGAGCGAAGCTACGACGAGATAATATATATGTCTCCAGACGGAGAGCTTCTGGACCAGGGCATCTCCAACAGCCTGAGCCTTCTGGGCAACATAATCATCCTGTGCGGCCACTACAAGGGCATCGACCACCGCATCAGGGAGCACCTCATCACGCGCGAGATCTCCGTGGGCAACTACGTCGTGAGCGGCGGAGAGATCCCGGCGGCCCTGCTCGCCGACTCCATAGTGAGGCTCATCCCGGGCGCCCTGAGTGACGAGACCTCGGCCCTGAGCGACTCCTTCCAGGACAACCTCCTCTCACCTCCCGTCTACACCCGCCCCGCCGAATTCAACGGCTGGAAGGTCCCCGACGTGCTCCTGAGCGGTGACCCCCGCAAGATAAGGGACTGGCAGGAAGACCAGGCCCTCGAAAGGACCCGCCTCCTCCGGCCCGAACTTCTGGAAAAACCATAACCTCATTCACCAAGATGAAACGTTCGATACTCTTTATCCTCGCCGCGGCGCTCCTCTTCAGCGTCAGCGCCTGCAGCAGCTACGACTACGAGTCCGTCAAGGGCGACCCCACCGGGACCCGAATCTACACCCTCGACAACGGGCTCAAGATCTACACCATAGTCAACAAGGACAAGCCCCGCATAGACGCCCAGATAGCGGTCAAGGTGGGAAGCAAGAACGACCCGAGGCAGACAACCGGCCTCGCGCACTACTTCGAGCACCTGATGTTCAAGGGCACCCGGCAGTTCGGCACGCAGAACTACGAGCTGGAGAAGCCGCTTCTGGACGAGATCGAGGCCCTCTTCGAAGTCTACAGGCAGACCACCGACAAAGCTCAGCGCAAGGCTATCTATCACAAGATTGACTCCATCTCCTACGAAGCCTCGAAGATCTCCATCCCCAACGAGTACGACAAGCTGATGTCCTCGATCGGAGCATCGGGGACCAACGCCTACACATCCTACGACGTCACCTGCTACGTGGAGAACATACCCTCCAACCAGATTGACCTCTGGGCCAGGATTCAGGCCGACCGCTTCGAGAACTGCGTCCTGCGCGGCTTCCACACCGAGCTCGAGACCATCTACGAGGAGTACAATATGTACGCCGCGATGGACCAGCAAAAGATGTTCGGAGCGATGTTCGAGGGCCTCTTCGAGAATCACCCCTACAACACCGACGTGATCGGTCTTCCCGAGCACCTCAAGAACCCTTCGATCACCAACGTCAAGAAGTACCACGACCAGTGGTATGTCCCCAACAATATGGCGATTGTGCTCAGCGGAGACTTCGACCCCGACAAGGCGGTCTCTATAATCGACAAGTATTTCGGAGGGATGAAACCCAACGACGCTCTCGAGCGTCCCGTCTTCGAGAGCGAGAAGCCGATCGAGGCGCCCATAGTGAAGGAAGTCCGGGGCAACGAGTCGCCCAGCCTCCTTCTTGCCTGGAGACTTCCGGCAGCCAAAGACCCCGAGATGCTCAAGGCGAGCCTCCTGTCGGAGATCCTCTACAACGGAGCCGCGGGTCTTGTCGACCTCGACGTCAACCAGCAGCAGAAGACTCTCTCGATGATGGCAGGTCTGGAGACCCTCGCGGACTACAGCGCCCTTCTCGTGATAGCCGAGCCCAAGGCAGGCCAGAGCCTCGAAGAGGTGAAGTCCATATTTATGGAAGAGCTCGAAAAGGTCAAGGCCGGCGATTTCGACGAGGCTCTGATGGAGTCGATAGTCAGCAATATGAAGCTCCACTTCATGCGCCAGATGGAGTCGACCGGGACAATGGCCCGGATGGCGGTCAACAACTTTATCAACGACGAGTCCTGGGAGGACGACGTGGTCAACTACATAGACCGCCTGAGCGCTCTCACCAAGGAAGACATCGTCCGCTTCGCCAGCGAATACATCGCCGACAACTACGTGCAGGTCAACAAGTTGCAGGCCAAGGACCCCCGCAACGTCTCAATCGACAAGCCTCAGATCTCGCCCATCTTCACCAACCGCGACACCTCCAGCCTGTTCCTCAGGGAAGTCCAGCGGCAGGCCTCCGAGGTCAAGCCCATCGAGCCGGTCTTTGTCGACTACAAGAAGGATATGAGCATCCTCTCCGCCAAGAGCGGACTCCCAGTCCTGTACAAGAAGAACGCCACCAACGGCACATTCGAGCTTGACTATATGTTCGAGACCGGAAGCTACGCCGACAAGATGCTCCCTCTGGCATTCTCCTACGCGGACTATCTCGGCACGGGCACGATGACTCCCGAAGAAGTCAAGGCAGCCTTCTACAATCTGGCCTGCAGCGTGGCTCTCACCTGCTCCGGCGAGAAGTCGTACATCTCCCTGAGCGGACTTTCGGAGAATATGGCCCCGGCGATGGAGCTCCTCGAGAGTATCGTCAGTGATGCCCGGGCCAATCCCGACGCTCTCCGGATGCTCAAGATGAACATCCTCCAGGAGAGAGAGAACGCCAAGCACGACAAGAGAGTCAATTTCTCCCGCCTTCGCAGCTACGGTCTGTATGGCCCCGAGAACCCCGCGACCAACATCCTCTCGAGCGAGGAGCTGATGGCAGTCACCGACGAGCAGCTCCTCGAGAAGATACACTCGTTCTTCAACTTCGAGCACAAAGTCCTCTACTACGGTCCACTGTCCGGCAAGGAAATCGTCCAGGCCATCAACGCCGCTCACAATATCCCCGACGCCCTCACCCCCGTCGTGGAGGGAGACCCCTTCCAGTACAGGCAGGTGACCGGGAACGAAGTGATAATCGCCCCCTACGACGACAACCAGGCCCAGATCTACTCGATTGCGGACTGGGGAGAGAAGTTCGACATCGCCACAGTCCCCTACGCGAGGATGTACAACGAATATTTCGGCGGCGGGATGAACTCGATCGTCTTCCAGGAGATGAGGGAGGCCCGCGGGCTGTGCTACACCGCCGGCGCTTCATACGTCCTGCCTTCCGACCTCAAGCACGACATCACCTACATTGATATCATCTACACCCAGAACGACAAGGTGATTGACGCTCTCGACGCGTTCGACGAGATAATCAACAATATGCCCGTCTCAGACAACGCCTTCGGAATCGCCCGTGAGGGGATCCTGGCCAACATCCGCACCTCCAGGACCATCAAATCGAGAGTCCTGTGGTCATACATCGCCGCCCAGAAGCTCGGCCTCGAGGAAGACCTCAACAAAGTGATCTACGAGAAGGCCGGGGCGATCACGCTCGACGACGTGGTCAGATTCCAGCAGGAGAACGTCAAGGGGCGCAACCTCAAGATTATGATTCTCGGCCGCGAGAGCGAGCTCGACGACAAGGCTCTCTCCAGGTTCGGCACAGTCCGTCACGTCACCACCGAGGATATATTCGGCTACTAGACCCCGATGCATAAACACGAAGGGGGCTGACTAAAAAGGGTAGTTGAAAACTTAAAGAGACCGACTAAAACTGTCGTTTTAGTCGGTCTCTTCGTGTTGCGGAAAGACAGGGATTCGAACCCTGGAACCGCTTTGGGCGGTCACACGCTTTC
>R18__coassemble_1232_pt1 | contig 54353 bp, 53 predicted proteins | sample R18__metabat2_high_PE_016 | metagenome-assembled genome bin R18
GTCAGGGCCCGGGATGACGAAGGTCAGGGCCCGGGATGACGAAGGTCAGGGCCCGGGATGACGAAGGTCAGGGCCCGCCATGACGGAAGAGCCCCGTCATGCTGAACTTGGTTCAGCATCTGGGGGATCCCGGGTCAGGGCCCGGGATGACGAAGGTCGGGGCCCGGGATGACGGGGGCAAGCCCGCCATGACGGAAGAAGCACCGTACAATGAATAGAAAAAAGCCCGGCGCAAAACAGCGTCGGGCTTCCATTCCTTACGGATAGTACTCTATGACAATGCAGTGCATTGCGGTCAGGCAGGATTTTTAAAAGTTCATATTTCTATGGTCCACAAATATGTGAACTTTGCGGAAGTTTGTTATCTTTGCACTGACATTATAATGTGAGTTATGGAACTTTTTCACGGATCTACGCTGATCGTTGAAACGCCTGAATTTGGGAAGGGCAACCCGATGAATGACTACGGGCTTGGGTTTTATTGTACCGAAAACATTGAGCTGGCGAAGGAATGGGCGTGCAAAACCATCAAAGACGGATTTGCCAACAAGTATTCCTTTGCGTCAGACGGGCTGGACATCCTTGATCTTTCTTCCGGAGAATGGCATATTCTCAACTGGCTTGCTGTCTTGCTGGAAAACAGATCTTTTGAAATCGGCAATCCTGTAGCAAAAGATGCCAAGGATTATATTCTTGAAACTTTTCTTCCTGATTATAAAAATCGCGATGTAATTAAAGGGTACAGAGCGGATGATTCATATTTTTCGTATGCAAAAGCCTTCCTGAACGGCGCTATTCCATTAAAGTCGCTCTCTGAAGCGATGCGGCTCGGAAAACTCGGAGAACAGATATGCATAAAAAGTTCCGTTGCCTTCGGAAGACTTGATTTCACAGGTACGGAGACGGCAGACGGTGAAGAGTACTATATCAAAAGAACCGTTAGAGACAGTAAAGCAAGGGAGGATTATTTGAAACTTCTCAGGGAGTCTGCCCGCAATAAAGACTCCGTATTTGTGCTTGATATCCTGCGTCAGGAATGGAGGAACGACGATGAACGCTTACGCTAAAATATACCTTGAGGACGCGACCCATAACTTCGGAGTTATGGTAGATTGCGCGGTGAATACTCTGAAATGCCCGGCAGATCAGTTTTGGGCGCGTTTTCTGACAAGCAGCATTTCGGACCGCTTTTCAAGCGGGTCCGTGGATATAATCGTCGGTCATTCCGGAGTGGAACTTGCACTGATGGTTCTCCGGGAAACCGGCCGCAGGATACAGGTTTGCGACCCCGGGATTTCAATATCGTCAAGGGAATATTGGGCCGGCATTACACTGGCACATTACCAGTGGAGCCGCGGTCTGACATTCAAGGAACTTTCTTCCCGCGGGCTCGGACTTACGCAGACTATTGCACTGTTCAATCCTCTTCACGAAGCGGATCAGACGGTTTTCGAGAATGTGGCTGACGATATCGTAAGATTGTCATGTTCCGAAAATTCCTGGCTGAAATCGGCACGCAAGGCCAATGGGATGACACAGGAAGAACTTGCGGCCAAGGCCGATGTCCCGGTTAGACTCCTCCGTGCATACGAGCAGGGGAAAATAGCGACATCCAATGCTGAATACAGGACAATCGCGAATCTGAAAAAAGCTTTGAATTTGCGCGAACTATAGGTCAGGAGCCAGTAATTTTTCTTCTGGCATTGCTTTTTCTCAATTAAGGCTTATCTTTGCGTACGTAATTAAGTACTTATTGCCTTATGATTGCAGCTACATATACAGACCTAAGGTCAAATTTGAAGGAGTATCTTGACAGAGTTGTCAAGGATTCTGACAACGTCATAGTGAACCGTGGAGGTGGCTCGGCCGTTGTGATTATGTCTATGGAAGAGTATGAATCCTTGATGGAGACGGCCTACGTCATGTCTCAGCCAGACCTTGTGGAGGCCATCCGTCAGGGTGATGAGGACGTGAAGAGGGGGAACTATGAAGTTGTAAATATAGATGAGCTATAAGATTGCCCTGCTTCCACGAGCACGGAAGGATTTCGATGAATGGAAGAAGACCGACGAAAAGACGGTCGAAAAAATCAAGGAAATCTTGTGTGACATCGCAGAGCATCCCTACTCCGGCATTGGAAAACCGGAGCCTCTCAAGCATAATCTTACGGGCAAATGGTCTCGCCGCATAAACAAGGCCGACCGAATAATCTACTCCGTGGACGGCGAAACCGTGCTGGTCTATATCTTCTCCATGAAGGGGCATTATCAGAAGAAGTAGCTCAGCGAGCGCACTCTTGTGACGAAAAAGCCCGGCGCAAAACAGCGCCGGGCTTTAAGCGTGGTCCCTGTAGGGCATGATCCTACGACTCCCTGATTATGAGTCAGGTGCTCTAACCAACTGAGCTAAGGGACCGGTCCGTATGCAGTGCCGGTCACCGGACCGGCACTGCAAAGATAATAAAAATTATCAAACTTTGATCTCTACCTCAACACCTGAAGGCAGCTCGAGCTTCATCAGGGAGTCAACGGTCTTGGCGTTGCTGTCCTCGATGTCGAGAAGCCTGCGGTATGAATCGAGCTCGAACTGCTCGCGGGCCTTCTTGTTGACGAAGGTTGAGCGGTTGACCGTGAAGATCTTCTTGTTGGTGGGAAGGGGAATGGGACCATTCACCTTGGCGCCTGTAGCCTTCACAGTGTCGACGATCTTGGCTGCGGACTTGTCCACGAGCATATGATCGAAAGACTTGAGTTTAATTCTGATTTTCTGGCTCATATTAGCGTTTTTTAGTTTCTTTGGTTATTCGTCATCGTCCGATATCTTGTAACCGCTCTTCTCGACTATCTCCTTCTGCAGCGATGCGGGGACCTCGGCGTAGTGGTCGAAGGTCATCGTGCTTGTCGCGCGTCCGGAGGAGAGAGTCCTCAGGACAGTGACGTAGCCGAACTGCTCGGACAGAGGGACAAAAGCCTTGACGATACGGGCTCCGTTGGCCGTCGAGTCCATGGCGACAATCTGTCCGCGACGACGGTTGAGGTCGCCCACGATGTCTCCCATATGATCTTCGGGAGTCACCACCTCGAGGCTCATTATAGGCTCGAGAATGACAGGTTTGCACTTGGGGCACGCGTGACGGAAGGCCATACGCGCGGCGATTTCGAACGAAAGCTGGTCGGAGTCGACAGGGTGATAGGATCCGTCGAGCACGGTCACCTTGAGAGACTGGACCTCGTAGCCTGCCAGACAGCCGTTGGCCATCGCGGACTTGAAGCCCTTCTCAATGCAGGGAATGAACTCCTTGGGGATATTGCCTCCCTTGACCTGATTGTCGAACTGAAGACCCGTCACGCCCTCGTCGGCAGGACCGATCTCAACGATGATGTCTGCGAACTTACCGCGACCGCCTGTCTGCTTCTTGAATACTTCGCGATGCTGATAGGAGGTGGTAATCGCTTCTTTGTAATTGACCTGAGGTGCGCCCTGGTTGATCTCCACACCGAACTCGCGGCGCAGACGGTCGACGATGATGTCGAGGTGAAGCTCACCCATACCGCTGATGACAGTCTGGCCGGTCTCGGCGTCAGACTTGACGGTGAAGGTGGGATCCTCCTCGGCGAGCTTGGCAAGTGCGATGCCGAGCTTGTCGAGATCGTTCTGCGTCTTGGGCTCCACGGCGATACCGATCACGGGATCGGGGAACTCCATGGACTCAAGGCTGAACTGGTGCCCCTCGCCGCAGATGGTGTCTCCTGTGCGGAGATCCTTGAATCCGACTGCAGCGCAGATGTCTCCGGCCTCGACCGCCTCGATGGGGTTCTGGTGATTGGAGTGCATCTGATACAGGCGGGCGACTCTCTCCTTCTTGCCCGAACGCGAGTTGACCACGTATGTGCCGGCATCCAGCTTGCCTGAGTAGGCGCGGATGTAGGCGAGGCGGCCGACGAACGGGTCTGTGGCGATCTTGAAGACAAGACCGCAGAAGGGAGCCGTGCTTGCGGGAGGAAGAAGTACGTCCTGACCGCTGGCGACGTTGGTGGCTTTGGTCTGACCGACATCGAGAGGTGAGGGCAGATAGCGCATCACGGCGTCCAGCAGGAACTGCACACCTTTGTTCTTGAATGAAGAGCCGCAGCAGGCGGGGACAATCTGCATCGCGATGGTGCCCTTGCGGAGAGCCGCGATGATCTCTTCCTCGGTGAGGGAGTCGGGATCTTCGAAGTATTTCTCCATCAGGGTGTCGTCGCACTCGGCAGCGGCCTCCACGAGCTTGTCTCTCCAGAGAGCAACCTGATCCTTCATGTCTTCGGGGACGTCCTGAATCTCGTAGTTGACAAGGCTGTCGTCCTGAGGACGGTACACTATAGCCTTGCGGGAGATCAGGTCGACGATGCCCTGGAACTTCTCTTCAGCCCCTATGGGGAGGCAGAGGGGGATGGCGGTTGCACCAAGCTTGGTCTTGATCTCCTCGACGCACGCGAGGAAGTCAGCGCCCACGCGATCCATCTTGTTGACATAGGCGATCTTGGGGACGCGGTACTTGTCAGCCTGGCGCCAGACTGTCTCTGACTGGGGCTGCACGCGGCCCACCGCGCAGAATGTGGCGATGGTGCCGTCAAGTATGCGTAGCGACCGCTCCACCTCGACAGTGAAGTCGACGTGGCCCGGAGTGTCTATCAGGTTGATCTGATACTGCTCCCCGGCGTAGTGCCAGAATGCTGTGGTGGCGGCGGAGGTGATGGTGATACCCCTCTCCTGCTCCTGGACCATCCAGTCCATTGTGGCTGCACCCTCGTGCACTTCACCGATCTTGTGCGTCTTGCCGGTGTAGTAGAGGATGCGCTCGGATGTGGTCGTCTTGCCGGCATCGATGTGAGCCATGATGCCGATGTTGCGCGTGTACTTTAAATCTCTTTTAGCCATCTAACTAACCAAAAATTGGACTAAAAGCGGAAATGAGCGAAGGCCTTGTTGGCTTCAGCCATACGGTGCATATCTTCTTTGCGCTTGAATGCACCACCTTCGTTGTTGTAAGCTGCCACTATCTCAGCGCAGAGCTTTTCTGCCATAGAGCGGCCGGAACGTTTGCGGGCGAAGGCTATCATATTCTTCATCGAAAGTGAAACCTTTCTCTCCGGGCGCAGCTCTGTCGGCACCTGGAAGTTGGCTCCACCGATACGGCGACTCTTCACCTCAATCTGAGGGGTCACGTTCTCGAGAGCTTTCCTCCAAATATCGAGAGGAGCCTTGTCAGAATCTTTCACCTTCTCGCCTACCATATCAATGGCATCGTAAAAAATAGAATACGCGATACTCTTCTTCCCCTGCAACATAAGATTGTTCACGAAACGGGTAACCTCCACGTCGTGAAACTTAGGATCAGGAAGTAGAATCCTCTTCTTAGGCTTTGCTTTTCTCATTGTTTTGAAAAATTAAAGGTTTAAACCATCCTTCAAACTTACTTGGGCCTCTTGGCGCCGTAGAGGGAACGTGACTGGGTACGTCCTTCAACGCCAGCGGTATCCAAAGCTCCTCTGAGGATGTGATAACGTACACCCGGAAGGTCTTTCACACGACCGCCGCGGACAAGCACGATGGAGTGCTCCTGCAGGTTGTGACCTTCGCCGGGGATGTAGGCATTGACCTCTTTAGTGTTGGTCAGACGCACGCGGGCAACCTTACGCATAGCGGAGTTAGGTTTCTTAGGTGTCGTTGTGTAGACACGCACGCATACGCCACGCTTCTGAGGACAAGCATCCAGAGCGCGGGACTTTGATTTGACTTCAATGACCTCGCGACCTTTGCGAACCAATTGTTGAATTGTTGGCATAAATGGTTGTTGATAAAATAAAAATTAAACAGCCCCCCGTTTTCTGAGGGGCTGCAAAGATAGACAAAAATATTTAATTCACAAAGTTATCCACAATTATCTGACGCGGGCGAACTCGATGTCGGTCTTCTCCCTCTCCGCGAGGGAAGGGGCTTTGGCCACCGCGCTCGCAAGGCTCGCCGCAGCGCCGGCCTTGTCTCCCTTGCGGGCCGCGACTATGGCGCGGAGGTAGTCGCTCACGGCGTCGTCTCCCTTGACAGCCTTGAGGGCGTCGTCGTCACGCCCGGCCATCAGGCAGGCCACAGCCTTGCCCGGGTCGCCGTCGGCGAGGATGTCGGCAGCCTTCGCGTAGCTGCCCTGGAGCATATTGACCACTCCTATATTATATCTGGACTCGTCTGTCGCGGCCTTCTCGAAGAGGTCTTCGGCCTTGTACCAGTTGCCGCGGCTCATCTCGAGAAGCCCGCGGATGTTGATCACTTCGGGGTCGTCCTCGTCGTTCAGCCTGTCAAGGTAGGTCTCGGCGGCGCCGATCTTGCCCGCCTTCCACGCGAGGACCGCGAGGTTGTATCCGGCCCTCGACGAGCCGAACTTCTCGAAGGCGAAGTTGTAGATGAATTCCTTGCGGGCGTAGCTCTCCGTGACGGAGGCGAGCTTGAGGAGGCTCTCCTCGTCGAGCATATAGATCTTCTGCTCCGCGAGTATCTCGAGGTCTTTGACGCTGTAGTTGCGGAAGTCGAGGCTGGTGACGAAGCGGCTGCGCCTCAGCTCCGGGAAGACGTCCGATTTGAGCTCGGTGAATATCTGCGAGAGATTGCGCATCTCGCTCTCGCGGACAGCCGGGTCGCTGTACATCGACAGCACTCTGAGTATGAGCTCCTTGTCGGGGATGTGCGACTTCGCGACCGCCTCCCTGAAGCCTTCCCAGTCCTGACCGATGCTCCGGACCTCCACGCTCTCGGCTTCGACTCCCTTCCCGACGGTGCTCCAGGCTTTCTGGGCAGAGGCCGAGCGCTTGTCGGAGAGCTTCGCGTTGAAGTCCTTGCCGCCCTCCGGGGATGCGTATGACACGATCTGGGTGCCGCGGATGGTGTAGCGGTCGTCCTTCTTGATGTCTTCGATGGCGTCCTGGTAGTCTTCTATCGACTCGGATTTGAGCTGGCCCGCACCGATGGCCGCGGAGTTGACCCTGTAGTTGATCTGGCCTTCGGCGGTCTTGTGGAGCACCGCCTGGTAGTTGTCCGACTTGTAGGAGCAGAATCCGCCGAGGTCGGCGAGCTGCTCTGTCATTATGACTCCGTCCGCGACCTTCCTGACGGGGAAGGGGATCTTGCTTCCGTTGTAGAGGGCGGTGGCGCGCAGCTCCAGGCTGCACTCCTGCATCCCTTCCTCGAAGTCGAAGCTGACTTTCTCGCGGACTATGCTCCCTGAGCGGAGGATGAGCTTGTTGTTCTCCTTGATGGACTCGCCCTGGTATATCCAGGGGATGCCTTCGACCTCGCCGCCTCCGTAGACCAGGACCGGGGTGACGGTCAGGATCACGTCGGGGTAGAAGTATCCCTTGGGGAAGGTGATGAGGAGGTTGGCGTTCATCTTGCCGCCCGTGTAGACAAGCGGCGAGGGGTTGCATTCAATCTCGACGAGATTGCTCTTGCCTGCCATCTGCTCGGGGGTCGTCCGGTTGCAGGAGAGGAGCAGGATGAGCGGGAGAGAAAGGACAAAAAATATCTTGAATCGTGTCATAGATACAAAGATAAAGTTTTTTTCCGTAACTTTGTGCGGTTATGGACACACAGGAACTCCAAAAAATAAAGAACGCCTTCGACATCATCGGTAGTGATGCCGCGCTTAACCGCGCGCTGGAGACGGCCGTTGCGGTCGCACCCACGGATCTGACCGTGCTGGTCACCGGAGAGAGCGGAGTCGGCAAGGAGACTCTGCCTCGGATAATCCACAAATACAGCCGTCGCAGGAATGCCAAATATCTTGCGGTCAACTGCGGCGCCATCCCTCCCGGCACCATCAACGCCGAGCTGTTCGGCCACGAGAAGGGATCGTTCACGGGCGCCGTGGGCGAGAGGAAGGGCTACTTTGAGGAGGCCGACGGCGGCACGCTCTTCCTCGACGAGATAGGGGAGCTTCCCAAGGAGACCCAGGCCCTGCTTCTGCGTGTCCTGCAGGACGGCGAATACATCAAGGTGGGCTCTTCGAAGGTCGAGAAGACGGATGTCAGGATCGTGGCCGCGACCAACGTCAATCTGATCGAGGCGGTGCGTCAGGGCAAGTTCCGTGAAGACCTGTACTACCGTCTGTGCGCGGTGCAGATCGTGATGCCGGCTCTTCGGGAGCGCAGAGACGACATCTACCTGCTCTTCCGCAAGTTCGCTTCCGACTTCTCCGAGAAGTACGGCACCTGCAAGGTCTCCCTCTCGCACGACGCGATCGCCCTGCTGCGCTCCTATCGCTGGCCGGGCAACATCCGTCAGCTCAAGAACGTGGCCGAGACAGTCTCGGCACTCGAATCACGGCCCCTCACGCCCTCTTCGGAGCGCATCGAACTCTCCGCGGAGGTCCTGTCCCGATACATCCCCGACGAGAAGGACAGTCTGCTGCCGGCCGCGGTGCTTCCCCCCTCGTCCGGCCAGAGCGGGATGAGCGAGGAAGAGAAGCGGGCCATCGCAAAGGCTATCTATGACCTCAAGCAGGAGGTCGACAGGCTTCGGAGCATAGTGGAGAGCGGCGCTTCGGCGCCGGGACGCGCCGCCGTGCCTCAGGCCGTCGACAAGCCGGACGATGCCGAGTGGCAGGAGCCCGCCGAGGAGCAGCTCTCGATCCGGAAGGCAAGCGACGACCTTATCGAGCGCGCCCTCGAGAAGCACGGGGGCAAGATCAAGGCAGCCGCCGCCGAGCTCGGAATCTCGGAGAGGACAATATATCGCAAACTTGCAGAAAAGAAAGTGAAATGAATCCCAAGTCAGTACTCCTCGTCGCATCCCTCGTCCTGCTGCTCTCGTCCTGCGGGATATACTCGTTCTCCGGGACATCCATCCAGCCCGACGTGAAGAGCATCAACATCGATTTCTTCGAGTACCGTGCCCAGAGGGTCAACCCCTCCCTTGCCAACGACCTGACCGAAGAGCTCCGCAACAAATTCCGCCGCCTGACCAGGCTCGAGCAGGTCGAGCTGGACGGCGACCTGGGGATAAGCGGCGAGATTACCGGCTACGACGTGAGGGCGTCAGCCATCACGGCGAACGAGGTCGCCGCCCAGAACAGGCTGACCGTCACGGTCAAGATAGATTTCGTCAACAGGAAGTATCCCGAAGACAATTTCGAGGGCAAGTCCTTCTCGGCCTATGCCGACTATGATTCCAGCAACTCTCTCGACGCCGTGGAGTCCACCCTCTGCGCGGAGATAATCGAGAAGATAATCGAGGACATCTTCAATGCGACAGTGGCCCAATGGTAATGGAAGACAAGATTGATCTGAAGAGCCTCAATCTCGAGGAGCTCTCGGGGGTGATCAGCATCTACCCCTGGTACGGCGGCGCGCGAATGGAGATGTGCCGCAGGATGGCGTCGGCGGGGTTTGTCAGCCCGGACGATTCCCGGTTTGCGGAGACTGCGCTATATGTCGGCAGCCGCACCCTTTTGAGCAATCTGCTCTCCTCGGCGCGCTCCTCGGAGCCTGGTGAGCGGCAGATGTTCAGGCGCAACATCGGGGGCAAGCCGGCCTCGCCGGCGGTTGTCATCGCCGGGGGGGATTATTTCAGCCGGGCTCAGTACGAAGGTGTCAAGCAATCCTCGGACGGTATTTTCGCCACCTTCGCCAGAAGTGGCTGTCAGTCCGCAGAGTCCGCCCCGGGGGGAGAGCTCCCTTCGCTCGATGATTTCTGCACGGAGACCCTTGCCGGAATCTACCTCGAGCAGGGCTATCCCGGGCGAGCAAAAGAGATTTATTCCAAACTAAGTTTGCGATATCCGGAAAAAAGTGTTTACTTTGCAGCCCTTATTGACAAAATAAAAGATTAACCATATGAACGCACTTTTCACAATCCTGACCATTGCCATCATAATCGCAGCAGTGCTTCTCGTCCTTGTGGTTCTCCTTCAGAACGGCAAGGGAGAGGGTCTCGCCAGCAACTTCGTGGCAGGGAACCAGACTTTCGGCGTCCGTCAGACAGCCGATATCCTTGAGAAAATCACCTGGGGCCTCGTCGCCTTCATCTTCGTGATCTCCATCGTGTCCAGCTTCACCGCCAAGACCAAGGTCGGCACAGGCATCGACGTCACGGACCAGATCGAGAATGTCGAGACTTCGGAAATGCCCGCCTTCCCTTCCGTTCCTTCAGAAGAGTAGATCCCTCTGCGCCTGACATTTTGTCAGTGGAATGTATTTTGACCCGTAACGGCCGTCCACTCAAGGACGACCGTTTTTATTATGGATAACAAATACGAATTTCTGAGCAAGTACGCGACCGACCTCAACGAGGCAGCGGCGGCAGGCAAGCTTGATCCGGTGATAGGCCGTGACGAGGAGATAAGAAGAGTCTTGCAGATTATCTCGCGCAGGACCAAGAACAATCCCATCCTGGTGGGCGAACCGGGCGTCGGCAAGACAGCTATCTCCGAGGGGATAGCCGCAAGGATTGTCGACGGTCAGGTGCCTCAGAACCTCAAGTCCCGCAGAGTGTTCAGCCTCGATATGGGAGCTCTCATCGCGGGAGCCAAGTATCAGGGAGAGTTCGAGGAGAGGCTCAAGGGTGTGGTGAAGGAAGTCGTGGAGAGCGAGGGCGAGATAATCCTCTTCATAGACGAGATTCACACTCTTGTCGGGGCCGGGCGTTCGAACGGCGCGATGGACGCGTCCAATATCCTCAAGCCCGCCCTTGCGCGCGGCGAGCTCCGCACCATCGGCAGCACGACTCTGGACGAATATCAGAAGTATTTCGAGCAGGACAAGGCTCTCGAGCGTCGTTTCCAGAAGGTGATGGTCGACGAGCCGACTCCCGCGGAGAGCATTGCCATCCTGCGCGGCTTGAAGGAAAAATACGAGAACCATCACCGCGTGAGTATCGAAGACGATGCCCTGATTGCTGCGGTGAATCTCTCCCACCGCTACATCAACAACCGTTTCCTCCCGGACAAGGCGATAGACCTCGTGGATGAGGCGGCGAGCAAACTCAGGCTTGAGATGAATTCCGTGCCCGAGCCTATCGACGAGATCAATTGCCGGGTCCGGCAGCTCGAGATCGAGAAGGAGGCCGTCAAGCGTGAGGGCACATCGCTCAAGAGCGAGAAGATAGAGAAGGAGCTCTCCGACTGCAAGGAGCGGCTCAAGGCTCTGGAGTCGCGCTGGAACGAGGAGAAGGGCATCATCGCCGAGCTCAACAGCTGCCGGCAGGAGATGGAGGATCTGCGCCGCGAGGCGGATATCGCTGAGAGAAACGGCGATTATGGCAAGGTGGCCCGGATTCGCTACGGCCGTATGGTCTCGATACAGTCCAGGATTGCGGAGCTGAGCGCGAAGCAGGCGCTCATCGTGGACCCCATCATCACCGAGTCGGTCACGGCCGGGGATATCGCTGAGGTTGTCGCTCGATGGACCGGAATCCCTGTGGGCAGGATGCTCGAGGGCGAGCAGGAGAAACTTCTGAGGATGGAGGAGAGTCTGCACCGCCGGGTGGTGGGGCAGGACAAGGCTATAGGAGCCGTGTGCGACGCCGTCAGGCGCTCCCGCGCGGGCCTGAGCAATGAGCATCGTCCCATCGGGTCTTTCCTCTTCCTCGGCACCACCGGTGTCGGCAAGACCGAGCTTGCCAAGGCTCTCGCCGAGTTTCTCTTCAATGACGAGTCGATGATGACGCGCATAGATATGAGCGAGTATCAGGAGAGTCACACCGTGAGCCGTCTTGTCGGTGCGCCTCCGGGATATGTAGGATACGACGAAGGGGGTCAGCTCACGGAGGCGGTGCGCCGCAAGCCCTATTCGGTTGTCCTTCTCGACGAGATAGAGAAGGCTCATCCCGACGTGTTCAACATCCTTCTGCAGGTTCTCGACGACGGACGCCTGACCGACAACAAGGGCCGCACGGTGGATTTCAAGAACACCATCCTCATTATGACATCCAACCTCCGCGAGCAGGAACTTCGTCAGGCCCTGAGGCCCGAGTTCCTCAACAGAATCGACGAGACTGTCCTCTTCGATGTCCTCAGCAAGGACGACATCAGACAGATTGTCCGGATCCAGATGGCTATCCTTCAGGACAAGCTTTCCGAGGAGGGAGTGAACCTGACCTACACGTCAGCCTTCGAAGACGATATGACAGAGGGAGGATATGACCCGGAGTACGGCGCAAGGCCCGTGAAGAGGCTTATCCAGCGCGAGCTTGTCAACCAGCTTGCAAGGCAGATCCTGGAGGGGAGCGTGCGCAAGGATTCGACTGTCGAGGTCGACTGCGAGCGGGGTCGCACCGTTATTCGCAACCGCCCTGCAGGCGTATAGACATTATAGTGATGTCGTCGTTCTGCTCAGCGCCCCTTGTGAAGAGTGAGACGTCTGAGGCGAGGGCGAGGACCATCTTCTCCGAGCTCGTGCAGACGGGCTGACTTCCCGCGAAGTCGAGAAGCCGCTCCTCTCCGTACTGGCCCTTCTCCGGGTCCTCGGCTTCGGTCACGCCGTCCGTGTAGAGGATGAGGCGGGTGCCCGCTCTGAGATTCAGGCTCTCCCCCTGATAGGGGAAGTCGTCGAACAGGCCGGCGGCGATGTTGGGCTTTGCCTTAAGGAATGATGCGCTGCCGTCGGGCTCGATCACCACGATGGGGTTGTGACCGGCGTTGCAGTACTCCATCTCCAGAGTGTCGAGGTCTATCCTGCCGAGGAAGAGCGTGACGAACATCCCCTGCTCGTTGCCGTCGGAGAGAGAGCTGTTGATAAGGCTCGCCACCTTCTCCATCGGCAGATCCAGGGAGGATATGAAGCGGAACGCCGAGCGGGTGATTGCCATCAGAAGCGCCGCCGGGACGCCCTTGCCGGAGACGTCACCCACGGCAAAATAGAGCACGCGGTCCTTGATGAAGAAGTCGTAGAGGTCTCCGCCGATCTCCTTCGCGCTATGAAGGACGGCGTTGAGGTCCACGCCCCCTTCCGTGGGGAAATTCTTCGGCAGCATCGACATCTGGATCTGGCTTGCCACGCTCAGCTCTCCCTCGATGCGCTCCTTGGCCGAGGTTGTGGCCCTGAGCTCGCTGATGTATGAGCTGATGGATCTTTCGAGGTAGTGCAGCGAGTCGTGCAGGCGCCTCAGCTCATCATCGGTGTGGACTTCCGGGATGTGGGCGTCGAACTTGCACTGGGCCAGGTTGAGGGCCGCGTAGGTGAATTCGGTGATGGGCTGCGATTCGCGGGAGATTATGCGCTTGTTGGTGAAGTAGAGCAGCACGAGGCACACTCCGGCAAGCAGTTCGAAGATGATGATCAGGGCGGTCACTCTCCCGTAGACTCCCATATAAGGGGTGATGATGGCTTCTCTCCACCCGTTGTCGAGCGGACCGTAGGAGATGATGAAGGTCTCTCCGTCATTGGTGCGGATCTTTCCGTTGCCCTTCTCCCCGTCCACGACTTTGCGTGCGAGCAGACCCATCTCCTTGTCGCCGGAAGCTTCGGATTTGGTGATGATGTTCTTCTTGAGAATATAGCTCGAGTCGGGGTGGCAGAGGTAGTTGCCTTCGCCGTCCAGAAGGATTGCGTATGAATTCTTGAACGGTTTGATGAGCGCAAGCTCGTCTTTAAGGTCGTCGAGCGATACGTCGGCGGTGAATATTGCCACCACTCCCTCTCCCGGCACGGTGATGGGCGTGGAATATGTGACCATCAGCTGGTCGCCGCCGCCGTCGTCGAAGTAGGGCTTGCACCACCTGCTGCAGGAGTTCTGCAGCGGGACGCTGAACCACTCCATCGAGTGGTAGTCGTAATGCTCTCCACCCATCTGGATGGACATCATCTCGCCTGTCTCGGGCGCGCGGTATGTGTAGGGGGCGTACCATCGTCCGAGTTCGGGGAAGAAGTCAGGGATGAAGGCCACGGTGCTGCCTATTATCTCCGGATTGGTCTCGAGCAGCCTCCAGGTCACGTGATACGCGTAGTCCGGATTGGTCAGGTGCTCGTTTATGGGCCAGACGTTGTTCTTGACGGCGTTCTCGACGGAGGAGAACTTGATATTAAGGCTCTCTATCGACGTGTCCAGCAGGCTCACGGCAATCTTGTCGGCGGCTGCGGTCACGCTGCGGTAGACCAGCAGGCTCAGGCACGTGAGGGTCACTACCACGAGCGATATCGTGCTCGTGAGGACTTTGAGGCTCAGTCTTTTGGTGAATGATTCCGACGCTTTCATAGTCCCGGCATTACAAAATCGATTTCGGAGGGAAGCACCTCGACAGAGAAGTTCGTGGAGGCCACCACCTCTCCGTCCAGCACCACATAGATGAGGTCCCGGGAGCTGAGTTCGACCCGGCGGGCCTTGCGGCACACCATCCGCTTCCGGCAGAACTTGTCTTCCAGATGTGCGCCTATGGAGCACTTCCTCAAGACGTGGAAGAACTGCACCATAGTTGTCCTCTTGAATATGCTGACATCCATCAGGCCGTCGTCCATCACTGCTTCGGGAGAGTTGTGGAAATGCCCTCCGCACCACTCTCCGTTCGCGAAGATCGCGAGCGGGAAGCTCTTGAAGGGAAGAGCTTCTCCGTCGATGCTGACGGCTATCTTGCTGCTGCTTTTGGGCAGAAGGTCGCGAAGAGTGCTTGTGCGGTCGGCCTTGCGGATGCCGAATCCGATGCTCACAGAGTTGAGGGCATAGTTGTCGCCCACCCGGATGATGTCGAGGGGGCGATGCTCCCCGTCCACTATCTTCCTCAGGCTGTGGAAGTCTCTCGAGGGCCAGCTCTTGCAGAATTCGTTTATCTTGCCGAACGCGAGGAAGGCGAGGCTCTTCCCTTTGTGCCCCACCAGCGCCGACGCCACTTCGCAGAGAGTACCGGCCCCTCCGCAGGCCACGAAGCACGCCTGCTCCTTGTCGTGAAGGTCGCAGTAGAGCCGGACGAACCGTATTGCGTCGCCCTGCCCGGCGGTCTCGTAGATGAGATGTTCGACCAGGCAGTCGGAGAGCTGCCTCTCGACCTCGGCCCTGATCTTTGAGCGGTAGTCCTCTCTGGAGTTGATGACGAAGATGTAAAGCATCTCTGAGGGAGTGTTATCTGATTATCTTGACTTCTCCTCCGAGCCCGAGTTTGATGATCTGCGAGGGGCGGCCTGAGGAGCCCTTCTCCAGCCCTGCGGGGACTATGTAGTCGACTGCATCCTTGATTTCGGGCGAAATCTCCTTGAACGAATGCGGAGTGCTTTCTCCTGATATGTTGGCTGATGTGGAGACGAGAGGAGCGCGGAGGGAGCGGATTACCGCCTTGCAGAACGATGCTCCCCAGTTCTCTTCTCCCTCCAGAGGTATGCGGATGCCGACCGAGCCGTCTTCCGCCACGACTCCCGGCGCCAGATATTGGGCTCCGGGGTAGATTATGGTCATCGGGGCGTCGTTGACTTCGACCAGATCTATCGCTATCGAGGGGATCTGCCTGATGTGCTTTGCCACCATGTCAAGGTCGCAGGCCAGCAGCACCAGCGATTTGGCTTCGCTCCGACGCTTGATCTCGAAGATGCGCTGCACTGCCTTCTCGTTGGTGGCGTCGCACCCGAGGCCCCACACCGTGTCGGTGGGGTAGAGAATCACTCCTCCTCCCTTGAGGACAGCGCAAGCCTGCGTGACGATCGGTTTTATATCCATCGGTGTCTAGAAAATCTTCTTCCGGAACCTCTCCGTCCAGTCGGTGAGAACGCTGTCCCCCTCGCCGTGCTCCACGCGGTAGAAGCGCTGGTTGGTGGTGGGGTAGTCAAGAGGACCGCATTCGTCGATGTAGGGCCCCACCTTGATGAAGTCGAGAGAGGGAATCACGTCCGCGGCCTGCTCGAGCCCGCGCCCGGAGTACCAGCAGGTCTTAAGGCCCCACTTCTTCACCTCGGCCGCCAGAGCGGCGACACCCATCGGGTCGGCGTCGCCACCCATAAACGACACGCAGGTGATACCTGGATTGGACGACACAAGCATATGGAGAGACTCTCTGTCAAGAGTCTCTCCAATGTCGCGGGCGAGGTAGCTCGAATGACAACCCGGGCACTTCACGGGGCATCCGCTTATATTTATGGCCAACGTAACCTCGTCCGGAACTTCCCGAAATACTACTTGTGTGTCGACGTATTTCACTATTTGACCTCCCTTGCGTAGTACCTTCTGAGAGCTTCGATGTGGCGGTATTTGTCGAAGTCGTCGACAGGGCGCAGGAATCCGATGACCCTGGTCCACTGCCGCATCGGCGCACCGCACTTCGGGCAGACTTCGAGAGGAGTCTTGACTATGTGCTTGCACGTGGGGTTGGTGCACTCGCTGTTGGGGATGTTGAAGGTGAAATATGATGTGCCTTGCTCGATGGCAAAGTCTATAAGCTTGAGGTACTGGAACTTGCTGAGGTGCTCGCTGAGGTTGCAGTGCAGGCCCACTCCGCCGTCGAGAAGCTCGGTGAACTCCCTTCCGTGCAGGCGGAACTTGTCGAGCACGGAGGTCTCGGGGTCGTCGGCGAGGTAGAAGTAGGAGTTGTACAGGACTCTCCCCTCGGGCACCCAATAGCCGTCGGCCTTGTCCCAGCGGTAGTTCTTGGAGCTGAGGCCCTCTGCGGGCACGAACTCCTGGTTGAACTGGAAGTTCTTGGTGGAGTGGAGCTTGTTCTGCTCGCTTATGGTGCCGGTCACCAGGCGGCAGAACTCCATATAGGGCTTGTTGTAGTTGCACGTGAGACCCACGAACTCGGCGGCTTCGTTGATGCCGTTCTCTCCGATGGTGCTGAAGAGCTTGTTCATCTTGATGTAGCCGGCGTTGGAGGCGTTGAGCATCCCGGCCTTCTCGGTCTCGTAGAGCATCGTCTTGTAGGCGATGTGGTACTTGTACACTCTGTCCAGAAGGGCGACCATATACTGCTTGAAGTCGCCGCTGAGCTCGGAGAAGTGGTCTTTCAGATACTCGCGGCTGAACTCCCGCTCTTTCGCCCAGTTCTGGATGATGCGGCTGAGGTTGAGGGTGATGACGTTGGCGCTTCCGGTCTGCACTCCGGTCAGGCCGTTGGTGAAGTTGAAGACGTTCTCCTGAATCTCGTTGCGCAGGCGGCAGCAGCTTGCCAGAGCGTTGGGGTTGTCGGAGATGTAGGTGAAGAACGAGTGCCCCTCGGAGTACATCTCGGCGGTGAAGGTCTTGTAGTCCTTGTCGAGGATGTCGTGGCCGTCGGAGAGCAGGGCCATAGTCTCGACGGGGAATGTCAGGAGGGTCTTGCCGCGCTCGGCGTTGAACCATTTCATGAAGGTCTTCTGCAGGAAGTCGACTCTCTCCCAGGCCGGCTTGGTGCCGTCGGGGAAGAAGAAGTCGTCGAACAGGGCGTGCCAGTAGTTGGAGTCGTAGTAGCTTATGTTGGTGAACGGGGACTGGTAGCTCCGGTTGCCGGCAGGCTGGTTGATGCTGTAGACAATCTGCTGGAAGGACTGCATGATGATGTCCATGATGGTGCGGTGGGGCATCAGCGAGGCGGTCTCGTCGCAGCGCTTGTGGTAGTCGGGGCCGAAGTCCTTGACGCAGTAGTAGTCGAAGACGTTGAAGAACTCGCCGAACGCCACGGCTCCCTTGCACTGGGCGGAGAGCAGGAACGCGAGGTTGCAGAACTGACCGCAGAAGCTGCTGAGGTTCTTGGGAGCGCTCGCCTTCAGACCGTCCAGGCCGCTCGTGCCTTCCTGGACGAGGGGGTACAGTGAGACGGCTTCGCAGTAGTTCTTGACCGCCGGCGAGGAGGCCTCGTCGTGCACATAGATTATGTGGCTCAGAAGGTCCTTCTCGTACTGCTCGGCCACCTCCGGGTAGAGCTCCTTGAGCTTCTTCTTCATCCTGTAGCGCTGGATCTGGCGGTTGAGGGTCTTGTACACCTCGCCGTCCAGGTTGGCCACGTTCTTGATGGCCACGTTGGCGTTGGCGTCGGTCTCGGAAGAGGAGGCGGCGTTGTCGGAGGAGCTGGCATAGGTGTCCATATAGTCCACCCTCTCCTTGATGAAGCGCAGGTCTTTGTGCTTCTCGCGGTAGATTATGTAGGCCTTGGCGACGTCGAAGTACTTCTCGTACATCAGATGGGTCTCCACTATGTCCTGGAGTTTCTCCACCTTGAAGGTGTAGTCGTCGTCGAACATGCTGAAGAGGTGCTCGAGGTTCTGATTGAGCTCGTCCGGGTATTCTTTACCGCAGGCCTTGAATGCCGATCTGACAGCGTTGGCTATCTTCTCGAAGTCGAAATTCTGGATTTCGCCGTTTCTCTTTATGACTTTCATAAGTGCTTCGTGGTTGAGTCACAAAGGTAGTAAATAGCGCAGAAGAATCCCAAAATAGTTATCAACACAGTTATCAACAATCTCTTTGCGCGAGCTTTGTGTAATGTCCAAAAAATCATTATATTTGCAGCCAATTACAATATATGGCACTATATCTTATCAAAGACCTTGACGATGACTACCACTCGCGGTTAGGCATCTGGCAAATCACCGAGACGGAAGCCGAGCTTCGCGCTCTCACATCGATCCCCACAGACGAACTGGAGGAGATTTCCTACATCAAAAGCGAATCCCTGCGCAAGCAGAAAATGGCCGTCCGTGCCTTGCTTGACGCTCTCTTCGAGGAGAAGGTCTACCTCAGTCATCACGACAACGGCAAGCCCTACATTGAGAACAACGCGACCAATATCAGCATCACTCACACCGACAAGTACGTCGCCGTGCTCCTCAATGACACCCAGGAGGTAGGCATCGACTGCGAGTCTCTCGACCGCGATTTCTCCGCGGTGGAGAAGAAGGCCCTTTCCGAAGACGAGATTGAAGACCTCGACGACGACAGGCGCAACGAGCAGCTCGCCATCTATTGGTGCGCCAAGGAAGCTGTCTACAAGAAGATGTCCCAGTACAATGTGGACTTCGCCGAGCAGATCGAGATAGACTCCTTCCGCCCCAAGGGCGAGGGTGAGCTCGAGGCCACGTTTATCGAGAAGGACGGCTTCGAGGAGGAGCTCGATCTCCAGTATATGACATTCGACCGTCACGTCCTCGTGTGGGTGATGGGTTAGCATAACATTTTTACAAAATATCATGAAATACTTAACAGACGAAAAACTGCTCATTGTCGGCGCCGGCGGAATGATCGGCTCCAACATGGTCCAGAGCGCCCTGATGCTCGGCCTCACCCCCAACATTTGCCTTTATGATATCTACGAGCCCGGTGTGCACGGTGTCTACGAGGAGATCTGCCATTGCGCGTTCGAAGGCGCCAACGTGTCGTACACGGTTGACCCTGAGGTGGCATTCACGGGTGCCAAGTACATCATCTCTTCCGGCGGCGCTCCCCGCAAGGAGGGTATGACCCGCGAGGACCTTCTGAAGGGCAACTGCCAGATCGCCGCCGATTTCGGCGACAAGATCAAGGCCTACTGCCCCGACGTGAAGCACGTTGTCGTCATCTTCAACCCCGCCGACGTCACCGCTCTCACCGCTCTCATCCACAGCGGCCTCAAGCCCGACCAGCTCACATCCCTCGCGGCTCTTGACAGCACCCGTCTGCAGGAGGCCATCGCCGCCGAGTGCGGAGTGCCCCAGTACAAGGTCGAGAACGCCCGCACCTATGGCGGACACGGCGAGGCTATGGCAGTCTTCGCGAGCAAGGTGCTCGTCGACGGCAAGAGTCTCGCATCCTACAACATTCCCGCCGACAAGTGGGAGGAGATCAAGCACGACACTATCCAGGGTGGCTCCAAGATCATCAAGCTCCGCGGCCGCAGCTCCTTCCAGAGCCCCGCGTATCAGGCTGTCAAGATGATCGAGGCCGCTATGGGCGGCGCCGTCTTCAACTGGCCCGCAGGCTGCTACGTCAACTGCGACAAGTGCGGCTTCAAGAACGTTATGATGGCTATGCCTTCCACAATCGACGCCACCGGCGTGCACTTCACCGCACCCGCAGGCACCGAGGAGGAGATGGCAGCCCTTCAGGCTTCCTACGAGCACCTCTGCAAGATGCGCGACGAGATCGTCTCTCTCGGCATCGTCCCCGCAGTCGCCGACTGGAAGGCCATGAACCCCAATCTCTAATACACGAAGAAGAGATATCCGGAAGGCCGGCTGATTTACCCAGCCGGCCTTTTTCGACGAATTTATTATATTTGCGCTTATGAAAGCAAATCTGGTGGCCGCCCTTGTCGGAGTCAACCTGGTGTATGCCTGCGAGTCAATATTCACCAAGCTCGCTTCTGCCCAGGCTCCCTTCTCGCCGCGCTACATCCTCTATATGGGGTGTGCCGTGGCCGTGCTTGGTCTCTACGCGCTGGCGTGGCAGCAGATTCTGCGCCGCGCTCCGGTGAGCGAGGCATACATGTTCAAGGGGTCCTCGCTCGTGTTCGTGATGCTCCTCTCGGCGTTGCTTTTCGCTGAGACGATAACCGTGGGCAATATTTGTGGAGCCGTGATGATAATCGGCGGCATAGCACTTTTCGCCAAGGTATGAGCTGGTATCACGTAGTGGTGGCGGGAAGCGTGCTGGTGGCCGCATTCGCGCAGATGGCACTCAAGAAGGGGGCCTCGCTCCCTCACAGGAGCATTGTCCGGGAGTACCTCAACCCTTGGGTCATCGGGGGTTATGCCCTTATGCTCTGCTCGGTGGTGATCGACGTCGCCTGCATCAGGTGCGGGGTGCAGGTCAAGGAGGTGAGCACTATCGAGTCGCTCAGCTACCTCTTCGTGCCGCTGCTGGGCTTCTTGTTCTTCGGCGAGAAGATAACCCTCAGGAAGGCCGGCGCGATAGCCCTCATACTCGCCGGGGTCGTAGTTTTCTTTGTTTAGCGTGATATGTCCAGAAAACCTCATATATCAATAGTGTCCCCCGAATACAAAGGTGCGGGGATGGTGCCGGAGCTTGTCCGGCGCATCAAGGAGAGCGTAAGCCCCATCACGGAAGACTTCGAGATCATCCTCGTCAACGATGCCTCTCCCGACGCGACCTGGGAGGCCATCCGCCTCGAGTGCGAGAAGGACAAGAGAGTGAAAGGAGTCAACCTGAGCCGCAATTTCGGCGAGCAGTATGCCATCACCGCCGGGATGACCTTCGCCAGGGGCGAGTGGGTGGTCGAGCTCGACTGCGACCTCCAGAACCGTCCCGAAGACATCCCCCTGCTGTACGCTAAGGCGCAGGAAGGCTACGACATCGTCTACGCGCAGAGGGTCGAGAAGCATTTCGGCTTCTTCAAGAAGCTCTCCTCGCGCCTGTATCACGGAGTGCTCCAGGCTCTGAGCGGCATCAAGCAGGACAGCAGCATCGCCGAATTCGGCATCTACCGCGACAAGGTGATCGCCACCTACAACCGCCTCCCCGAGGCGGCCCGCTCCTTCGGCAGTCTGGTCTCGAGCATCGGCTACAAGAGCACCGCGATTCCCGTCACCCACGCCGACCGCGGAGAGGGCAAGTCGTCGTACAGCTTCTCCAAACTCTTGAAGATTGCCTCCGACGTCATCATCTCCAACAGCAACAAGCCCCTCAAGATGGCAGTCGGCCTGGGCGCCGTCATAGTGCTTGCCGCATTCGTCCTCATCGTCTGTTCGGTCGTGGAGCATTTCGTCTCCCCTCTGCCGGTCGGATTCTCCTCGACTTTCATCAGCATATGGCTTCTCGGGGGTCTCAACATTATGATGCTGGGCATAGTGGGGCTCTACATAGACCGCATCTTCAACCAGGTGAAGGGCCGCCCCCTCTTCATTGTCAGCGAGACGATCAACGAAGAGCCCGAATGATTCAAAGCATACAGAAATGATAGAATTCCTTCCACTCAAAAGAATAACCGCAAGGTATGCCGACGAGCTTCACGGCGCCGCCTCCAGAGTCATCGACAGCGGATGGTATCTGCAGGGGAGCGAGAACGCGGAGTTCGAGAAGGCGTATGCCGCCTACACCGGCACCGCCCACTGCGTGGGCTGCGCCAACGGTCTGGATGCGCTGACCCTCATCTTCCGCGCCTACAAGGAGATGGGGATAATGAAAGACGGCGACGAGGTGATAGTCCCGGCCAACACCTACATCGCCTCCATCCTCTCCGTCACTGAGAACGGCCTCACGCCTGTGCTCGTGGAGCCGCGTGAAGACACTCTCGAGATCGACGACTCGCTCATCGAAGAGAGGATAACCCCCCGCACGCGCGCCATCTTCATAGTCCATCTCTACGGCCGGCTCGCCTGGACGAGGACCATCGCCGACCTGTGCCGGAAGCATTCGCTGAAGCTCATCGAAGACAATGCCCAGGCCCAGGGGTGCAAGGCTCCCGACGGCACTCGCACGGGAGCGCTGGGCGATGCGGCCGGTCACTCGTTCTACCCGGGCAAGAACATCGGTGCGTTCGGAGACGGAGGCGCCGTCACGACTGATGACGCTCAGCTCGCTCTCACCGTCCGCGCTCTTGCCAATTACGGCTCGCAGCAGAAGTATGTCTTCAAGTATCGCGGCCGCAACAGCCGTCTGGACGAGATCCAGGCTGCCGTGCTGGGTGTCAAGCTTCGCCATCTGGACGAGGACAATGCCGCGCGCGGAGCCGTCGCTTCCTACTACCGGGAGCACATCTCCAACCCTCTCGTGACCCTCCCTCTCGAGATGCCTTCAGGGAGCAATGTCTGGCACCAGTTCCCCATCTTCTGTGAGCACCGTGACGCTCTCCAGGCCTATCTGAAGAACGAGGGGATAGGCACGATGATCCACTATCCCATCCCTCCGCACAAGCAGGAATGCTACAAGGAGTGGAACGGGATGCTGCTTCCTGTCACGGAGAAGATTCACCGTACGGAGCTCAGCATCCCGATCCATCCTGCTCTCTCGGCCGAGGAAGCCGCGCAGGTCGTCAGCGCTGTCAATTCGTTCGCGCTCTAGTGTCCCGGACCTCCGGGCCCGAATCCGCCTCCGCCTCCGCTCATCGATGACCCGATGGTGGTCGTGGTGCTGTTGGTGGTGAAGGAGCAGAGAGTGGTGCCGTCTCTGTCAAGGGTGTAGCTTGAGCCCTTGGTGATGGAGGGAGAGCTGAGTAGAAGCCCCGCGGAGCTCCAGCTGCTTGCCATCTCGAACGAGAGGACCGAGCTGCCGCCCGAAGTCAGGATGCTTATCTTGTTGCCCGCATTGGCGCACACTCCGCCAGCCACCACGCAGCACTGGGTGGTGCTGGAAGAAGGGGTGTAGACCGTCCCGCCGATGCCCACGACCGTCCCGCCGCTTATCTTCAGGGTGCTCTGTGCGTCCGGGTTGTCGTTGTCCAGAGCCGCTTCACGGCTGCTGCCCATACAATAGGTGTTGCCTCCGCTGATGTAGATGTCGCCGTTGGAGTCTATGCCGTCGTTGTTGAGGGACAGGGCGTAGATGTCGCCTCCGGAGATGGTCACGCAGGTGGCGGCGTTGATGGCGTCGTCGTAGGCGTACACGTAGACTTCGCCTCCGCTGATGGTGATAGCGCTCTTGCTCTCGATGCCTTCGGAGCCGTCGGTCTTGCCTGTGGAGCAGGCGCTCACGCTGCCGCCCTCGATGATGATGTCACCGTCGGCCTTGATTGCCTTGGGGTCGGAGTCCTCCCGGCCGTAGACGAACTGCCCGCCCGACGATGCCGCGGAGATTGTCCCCGCCTTGACCGTGAGCAGACTGTCCACGTTGATGCATTTGCCTCCCTTGCCGTTGCTCCTGAGGTCGAGCACGCCTCCCCGTACGGTCATATTGCCGTCCGCCTTGATGCAGGAGGGTGCGGAGGTGTCGTTCTCGGAGCTGTCCCACTCGGCGTCTCCGGTGGTGTTCAGGATAAGGCTGCCGCCCGTGACCACGAAGTTGCGATCACAGCTTATTGCCTTGCCGGCGGTGGAGGATACCTTGCCCCAGATCAGTCCGCCCGCCATGAAGAACCCGTACTCGCCTCCGAAGCAGTCGGTGTCGGTGTCGCCCTTGACCTTGATGCCGTTAGAGGCCGCGTCAGTGACGACAATCGTAGGGCCGGGATGCATATAGAAATAGCCGTCGGTCGCAATCGCGTGCTTGTGACTGCCCGTGACGGTGAGCACTCCGTCGCCGCTCCATATCTGGTTGCCTTCGGAGAAGAAGCACCCCTTGCTGTCCTCGCCCTCGACGTCGTCGGAGTATGTGGCGGCGTCTTTGAGGGTGTTGCTTCCGGAGAGGATCACGTAGACGCGCTTCTTGATCTGGCTGTTGATTGCGGGGCCTCTGGATGAGGTCAGGGTCAGGTCGCTCAGGGCCAGGACGAATTTGGAGGCGTCGTCGCTGTCTTTGGGGTAGATGCGCACGGACCCGTCGGAGCTGCTTCCGCTGAGGTTGATGCGGGACTTCTTGCCCAAAGTGATCTTGACGTGGGCTCCGTCGGCGGTCACCTCATTGTCTTTGGTGTTGGGGTTGTCCACCACGACTTCGCTTCCGTTGAAGGTGATGGAGATGGTGTTCTTGTCCTTTACTTCAGCGAGCTGCCAGTAAAGGTCTTCGTCGGTGCCGACCTCGTCGGAGTAGTCCGATGCCTTCTGCCCGGCGTAATCCTGGATTGTGACGTCCAGCTTGTTCTCGGCTGTCTTGCCGTCGTAGCTGATGCCCGAATTGTTGATCGGGTCGGTGGTGCCGCTCCCTGATCCGCCCGGGGTGATGCCCTCGAACTTGGAGCAGGAGACAATCCCCGCCGCCGCGCAGATGACGAGAATGAGAGTCTTTCGCATAGTAGAATCGATTTAGAAATCCTCTCCTCCCATCATCATACCGGGGCCTCCCTGCATTCCGTCGGGGCGACGTCCTCTCTGGCCGGGACCTCCCTGGCCGGGGCCGTCGGGACGGCCGGAGCGAAGATTTGCGGACTGCTCGCGGCGGAAGCGCTCCTGTGCGGCGAAGAATTTGGCGGTCTTGACGCTTCCGAGGACTTTCCGGTAGGTCGGCGCAGCCTTGAAGTGGAGGTTGACGTTCTCACCGCTGGCCTTGATGTATGCGTCGAGTAGAGGGGCCACATCGGCCTCGCTCTTTTTCGCTTTTATGGCCTCGTTGAGGGCCAGGGATGCATCCATCTCCGCTTTGACGAGGGCCCGCTGGTCTTCTTCGACGGTATTGTACACCGCCCAGAAGTCTTCAGCTTCTTCGGGTTTCAGACCTATGGCCTTGGTGTAGAAGGCTATCTTCTCGCTCTCCATCCTCTGCATCATTTCGGCCTTGTCTGCCGGTCCTTCCGGGGTTTTGTCTCTGTAGTTTTGACGTGGTTGGGCTGCTGCCGCCGCGCAGAGAGTGCAGGCGAGCAGGATGATTGTGATCGTTTTTTTCATTTTTTAAATTATTGAAGTGTTTCGGGAGACAGAAATATTATTCGTCGGTTTTGGACATAGCGGTATGTATTGCGAAAACCGTGCCCGAAAGTTCAATCGAGTTTGAGAACAGCCATAAATGCCGACTGGGGCACCTGGACCTTGCCTATCTGGCGCATACGCTTCTTGCCTTCCTTCTGCTTCTCGAGGAGCTTGCGCTTGCGGGTCACGTCGCCGCCGTAGCACTTGGCCGTGACGTCCTTGCGCACCTGCTTGACGGTCTCGCGGGCGATGATCTTGGCTCCCACCGCGGCCTGGACGGGGATGTCGAACTGCTGACGGGGGATCAGGTCCTTGAGCTTGACGCACATCTTGCGGCCGAAGTCGGGGGCGTTGCTCTCGTGGATGAGGGTGCTCAGCGCGTCGGCCGGCTCGCCGTTGAGCAGGATGTCGAGCTTGACAAGCTTCGCGGGGCGGTAGCCGGTCTGGTGGTAGTCGAATGAGGCGTAGCCCTTGGAGATGCTCTTGAGCTTGTCGTAGAAGTCGAACACTATCTCCGACAGGGGCATGTCGTAGTTGAGCTCCACGCGGTCTGCGGTGATGTAGTGCTGACTCACGAGGGTCCCTCTCTTGTCCAGGCAGAGCTTCATTATGGGGCCGAAGAAGTCGCTCTTGGAGATGATCTGCGCCCGGATGAACGGCTCTTCGATGTGCTCGATGAGGGTGGGGGCGGGGAGCCCGGAGGGGTTGTGCACGTCGAGGACTTCGCCCTGGGAGGTGTAGACCTTGTACGACACGTTGGGGACGGTGGTGATGACGTCCATATCGAACTCGCGGAAGAGCCTCTCCTGCACGATTTCGAGGTGCAGAAGCCCGAGGAATCCGCACCTGAATCCGCTGCCCAGCGCGAGCGAGCTCTCGGGCTCGTAGACGAAGGAGGCGTCGTTGAGCTGGAACTTCTCCAGCACCGCGCGCAGCTCCTCGAACTTGTCGGCCTGCACGGGGTACATGCCCGCGAAGACCATCGGCTTGACTTCTTCAAATCCGGCGATGGCATCCGTGCAGGGGTTTGCCGCCAGAGTGATGGTGTCGCCGACCTTCACTTCGCAGGCCGCCTTGACTCCGGTGATGACGTATCCCACGTCGCCGCAGCCGACTTCGGCTCCCGGGACGAGCTTCATCTTGAGGATTCCGACTTCCTCCACGTCGTAGTCGCGCCCGGTGGCGAGGAACTTGATCTTGTCCCCCTTGTGCAGGACTCCGTTGGTGACCTTGAAGTAGGCGATCACGCCGCGGAAGGAGTTGAAGACGGAGTCGAATATGAGGGCCTGGAGAGGGGCTTCGGGGTCTCCTTCGGGGGCTGGAATCCGATCCACTATCGCATCGAGAATCGGGGGCACACCCTCTCCGGTGCGCGCGGACACCTTGAAGATATCGTCGGGGGAGCAGCCCAGGAGGTCGCATATCTCGTCCGAGACGAGCTCGACCTGAGCGCTCTCCATATCTATCTTGTTGAGGATGGGGATGATCTCGAGACCGTGGTCTATGGCCATATAGAGGTTGGAGATGGTCTGGGCCTGAATGCCCTGCGAGGCGTCCACCACCAGAAGCGCCCCCTCGCAGGAGGCGATGCTGCGGGAGACTTCGTAGCTGAAGTCCACGTGGCCCGGAGTGTCGATGAGGTTGAGTTTGTAGTCTTCTCCCTTGTATTTGTGGACCATCTGGATGGCGTGGCTCTTGATGGTGATGCCCTTCTCTTTCTCGAGGTCCATATCGTCGAGCACCTGGTTCTCCATCTCGCGGGCGGCGAGGGTCGAGGTGAGCTCGAGCAGACGGTCGGCGAGAGTGCTCTTGCCGTGGTCGATGTGGGCGATGATGCAGAAATTGCGGATGTTCTTCATTTGCATAGCGTGCAAAGATAATATTTTTTGCAGGTACTGCAGTTGTGCTGCATGCAAAAAATATTTTTCTTTCTGCCAGGGAAGGTTTCCCCGGACCCCTTCTGGTCGCTTGCGCTCCGAGGGCGGTAGAACATTATTTTGCTTGAATCGCAGATTTTGAGTAAATTTGGAGTTTGGAAATTATCACAAACACACATAGATATGTCAAATCCTATCAGCGTGATGAACCACGCAGCGGACAACATCCGCATCCTGGCCGCCGCCGCGGTCGAAAAAGCCAAGTCCGGACATCCCGGTGGAGCAATGGGCGGAGCCGATTTTATCAACGTGCTCTACTCCGAATACCTCATTCAGGACCCGAAGAACCCTTCCTGGGCAGGCCGCGACCGTTTCTTCCTTGATCCCGGCCATATGGCTCCGATGCTGTACTCCCAGCTCTGCCTGACAGGCAAATTCACCCTTGAAGAGCTCGCCCAGCTGCGTCAGTGGGGCTCTCCCACCACCGGCCACCCCGAGTACGAAGTGGTCCGCGGCATCGAGAACACCTCCGGTCCTCTCGGCCAGGGTCACACCTATGCCGTGGGCGCCGCCATCGCCGCGAAGTTCCTCGCCGAGCACACCGGCAACCCCACGTTCGCCCGCGAGACGATCTACGCCTATATCTCCGACGGCGGAGTCGAGGAGGAAATCTCCCAGGGTGCTGCCCGCGTGGCCGCCAATCTGGGTCTTGACAATCTCGTGATGTTCTACGACTCCAACGACATCCAGCTCAGCACCGAGACCAAGGTCGTGCTCAACGAAGACACCGCGGCCAAGTACCGCGCTCTCGGTTGGGAAGTGTTTGAGATCGACGGCAACGATGTCGCTCAGATCCGCTCTGCCATCGAGGCCGCGAAGAAGGTCACCGGCAAGCCCGCCATCATCATCGGCAAGTGCATAATGGGCAAGGGCGCCGTCAAGGCTGACGGCAGCAGCTTCGAGCGTGACTGCAAGACACACGGCGCTCCTCTTGGCGGCGACGCGTTCATCAATACCGTCAGGAACCTCGGTGGAGACCCTGACGCTCCGTTCCAGATTTTCGATGACGTGAAGGCTCTCTACGAGGCTCGCGCCGCCGAGCTCGAAGGCATCTGCGCCGAGCGCTATGCCGAGGAGAAGAAGTGGGCCGCCGCCAACCCCGAGATGGCCGCCAAGGTGGCCGACTGGTTCAGCTGCAAGGCTCCCGAGATTGACTGGAGCAAGGTCTCCCAGAAGAGCGGTGACTCCACACGCGGCGCATCGGCAGCCTGCCTGAGTGTCCTGGCCGAGCAGGTCCCCAATATGATCTGCGCTTCCGCCGACCTCTCCAATTCCGACAAGACCGACGGATTCCTCAAGAAGACCAAGGCTCTGCAGAAGGGCGACTTCAGCGGCGCATTCTTCCAGGCGGGAGTGTCCGAGCTCACGATGGCCTGCTGCTGCATCGGTATGGCCCTGCACGGCGGTGTCATCCCTGCCTGCGGCACTTTCTTCGTATTCTCTGACTATATGAAGCCCGCGGTCAGGATGGCCGCTCTGATGCAGCTCCCCGTCAAGTTCATCTGGACACACGACGCATTCCGCGTCGGTGAGGACGGCCCCACCCACGAGCCTGTGGAGCAGGAAGCCCAGATTCGTCTGATGGAGAAGCTCAAGAACCACTCCGGCCGCAACTCTATGCTTGTCGTCCGTCCCGCAGATGCCCTGGAGACCACTCAGGCTTGGGCTCTTGCGATGGCCAACACTCTGACTCCCAGCGCGCTGCTCTTCTCCCGTCAGAACATAGCCGACCTTCCCGAGGGCAACGACTACAGCGCTGTCGCCAAGGGTGGCTACATCGTGGCCGGCTCCGATGCCGATCCCGACGTCATCCTCGTTGCCAGCGGCTCCGAAGTGTCCACGCTTGTCGCTGGTGCGGCGCTCCTCAAGGCCGAAGGCCGCAAGGTCCGCATCGTCAGCGTGCCTTCCGAGGGTCTCTTCCGCTCTCAGAGCAAGGAGTACCAGCAGAGCGTTCTTCCCACGAGCGTGAAGAAGTTCGGTATGACCGCCGGTCTGCCTGTCACCCTCCAGGGTCTTGTCCCCGAGGCTGAGGGCACCATCTGGGGCCTCGAGTCATTCGGATTCTCCGCTCCCTACAAGGTTCTTGACGAGAAGCTTGGCTACACCGCCCAGAACGTCCTCGAGCAGGTGAACAAACTCTTCTAGCCTCGCTCCTCCGGGCCTGGTCCGGAGACAACTCCCGAAGGGGGCTGACCAAAAACTGTCGTTTTTGATCAGCCTCCTTTAAGTTTTCTCAACCCCCAACCCCCTTTCAGGGGGCGCTGAAGGGCTGCGCCCCTCATACTCCCCGGGTCGCTTCGCTCCGAAACTGCCGTTTTGATCAGCCCCCTTCTTGCAGATTTTGCTTTAGTTGCAGGCTAATCTATGCAACTAGAACAAAAAAGCGAAGTTGTCTCCGCCAAAACGCTCAGTTTTTCTCCCGAACGGTCACGCATAAGCCCTTTCCCTTGCCCGATTTGCTGTTTTTCTCTCAAACTGTACAACATGCCGGGTTTCCGTGCCCGATCAGCCGGGCTCGCATATAATTCCCAAAAATATTATATTTGCGGAAGCGGGTGAGGACATAAAAAAAAGTCGGGGTACCGCGACTCGAACGCGGGACCCCCTGCTCCCAAAGCAGGTGCGCTGCCAACTGCGCCACACCCCGAAACCCTTCCTCCGATGGAAGGAACGGCAAAGGTAAGGTCGATTTTTGAAAAAACAAAGCTATTTATGGTAATAAAGGCGACTGGCATACGCAAGAGTTTCGGCACTCTCGAGGTGCTGAAAGGAGTGGATCTGGAGATACATAAAGGAGAGCTGGTGGCAATCATCGGAGCTTCCGGGGCGGGGAAAACCACTCTTCTGCAAATCCTCGGGACACTCAGCACTCCCGACTCAGGATTCCTGATGATTGACGGCAAGACAATCTTCGGCGGAGGCAACGGCGCCGCTCGCAGACTCGGCAAGGTGATGACAGACTCCGAGCTCTCTTCGTTCCGCGGCACTCACATCGGATTCGTCTTCCAGCAGCATCATCTTCTGCCCGAATTCACGGCGCTGGAGAATGTGATGATTCCCTCGCTCATTGCCGGGCGCGGCAAGAAGGAGAGCAGACTCAAGGCGGAGGAGCTGCTCGCCAGAGTGGGTCTCGCCGGGAGGCTCTCCCACAAGCCGTCGGAGCTCTCGGGAGGTGAGCAGCAGAGAGTCGCCATCGCGAGGGCTCTTGTGGCCTCTCCCGCCATCCTCCTTGCAGACGAGCCCACGGGCAACCTCGACAGCGCCACCAAGAAGGAGATCCACTCCCTGTTCCTCGACCTGCGCTCCTCGCTCGGCCAGACCATTGTCATAGTCACCCACGACGCGGAGCTCTCCTCTCTGTGCGACCGCTCGCTCACGATGAGGGACGGACAGTTCGTATGAGCGAATTCCGCTTCAAGCAATTCACGGTCAGGCAGGACAGAGCGGCGCTGAAGGTCGGCACCGATGCCGTCCTGCTCGGCGCGGCAATGACCCTTCCGTCCGGGCCTGGCAGTGCGCGCCTGCTCGATGTGGGCACCGGCACCGGCGTGATTGCGCTTATGGCGGCGCAAAGGCTCCTGGGGAAGTGCTTTGTCACGGCCATCGACATCGACGCCCCTTCTGTCGAAGACGCGCGGGACAATTTCGCCGCTTCTCCCTGGAGCGATTGTCTGGAAGCGCGATGCATAAGCCTTCAGGATTTCGCCTCGGGGAGCGCTCTGTTCGACTGCATTTTCTCCAATCCGCCGTTCTACGATAATTCCCTGCGGAACCCGTCCGAACGCGAAAGCGCCGCCCGCCACACCGTCAATCTCTCCTGGCGCGAGATTCTCTCGTTTGCTTCAGACCATCTCCGCCCCCGGACCGGCACACTGTCTCTGATCCTTCCCGCCGAGGAGGAAAAGGCCCTCCGTCGCAGCGCGGCATCGTTCGGCATCTTCCCCTTCCGGATCGTCCGTATCCGCACAGTCGCCACGAAGAGCGAGCGCCGCATCGTTGCCGAACTGGGCTTCTCCCGCACCGCCACGCTCCGCGAAGAATCCCTGACCCTTCAGGAAGGATCGGAGCGCAGCGCCGCTTACTCCTCCCTGACGGAGCCCTTCTACCTCTGACCGAAAAATCCCTTGATTCTGTTACGGTCTGGCAAGGAAAATTTCAGTGAATCATTTGAGATCAGAATATTTCGCCGTTCCAAAGCATTCTGAGGAAGTCCAGGACATAAATCAGCTCAATGCCCTCGACTTGTCTTGTCACAGGTTCAAGTGAGACAAGAATGAGCCGGCACTCCGGGTGCTCTTCCTTGAAGGCCTTCAAGCCTGCCTTGTGCCTGGTCTTAACCTGTTCGACGGATTTTATTTCGATGGCTACTTTGGCGTCTCCTATAATGACATCAACTTCCTTCTTGTCGTATGTGCGCCAGTAACAGACATCTTCCTTTTTGTCATTGTAGCCTTTGTATGCAATGATTTCCTGCATGACGAGGTGCTCGAAAGCATGCCCGTAATCATCGGTGCCACGTTTCAAGGAACGCCGACCCATCAAGTAGTTGGCGAGTCCGACATCAAAATAATAGAATTTGGGGGCCTGAACAACCTTCCGCTTGATGGCTTTTCTGAACGCCGGTATTTCATAACCGATCAATGTATCATACAGAATCTGGAAATACGACTGGACGGTTTTGACTGATACCCCACAATCGGAGGCTATGTTCGAATAATTCAGCATTTCGCCGTCTGAAATGGCGGCTACCTCCATAAAGCGCTCAAAAGCATCAAGCCTACGGACTTCACCTTCTTCGCGTATTTCCTCATTAAGATACACCTCCACATAACCTTTTAGACGCTTGGTAGCATCAGAGGCCATATAATGACGCGGAATCATGCCGTTCTGCACGGCATGGTCCAGTTGGAAATCAGTGACTTCCGGCCACACAAGCGGATACAGGGTCTCCGGAATCGCACGCCCTCCGAGGGTGTTCGCCCCCGACTTCTTGAGCTTTCTGGCGCTGGATCCGCTGAGGATGAACCACAGTCCGCTATCGACCATCAGGGAGTGTACTATATCCAGCAATTCCGGGACCTTTTGAATCTCATCTATGATGACGAGCGTGCCGGCCGGCTTGCTTTGGAGCGCCTCTTTCAGGGCGTTTGGATTTCTCTTGAAGAATTTTCTCAATTCCGGGTCTAGCAAGTCGTAATAGATTTCCCCTTTGAAGCGTTCCTTCAATAGAGTGGATTTCCCCGTCTGGCGTGCGCCAAACAGAAACATTGCCTCGTCCAGCTTGCTTTCAAAATCAAACAGTCTATTGTACATATATTTTCAAATTTCTTGAGCGTACTACAAAAATTTCCAAGAAATTATGGAATACGCTTGCAAATATAGCAAAGTATATTTGAATACAAAGTCCGTTTTGCAATACTATGCAATGAATTTGCAATCCAATGCACATTTCGAAACACTCGGCCCGGTCTCTTCAAAGTGCCGGCCTCTCCGCAATCCCAAACTCATTCTCATTTGCCGCACTAGAGGCAAGGAGCCACAGCGCTAAACAGCGAAACGGACACGGCTATGCCCATTCCCATGCCCGTTTGAGAAAAAAACAGCAAATCGGGCAAGGAAACAAGCGATTCCGTGCCCGATTGCGGGATTGGGAGTTGTGAACCAGGCCTAGTAGGCGAAGTTCATCTTCCAGATATTGTACTTATCCTTTTTGTTCGCTCTGTTGGAGAGGAAGTAGATGGAATTGCCGTCCTTAGACCACACGGCGCAGTAGTCGTGTGCGGGGTGATAAGTGAGCCTGGTGAGCTGTGAGCCGTCCATGCGTACTGCAAAGATGTCCAGATTCTCCCTCTTCGAGATGCTTGATTTTGCGTTGCCTTCGCACAGAATCCACTCTCCGTCGGGCGAGATGCTGGGGGTGCCGAAACTCCTCTCCTTGTCCGAGAGAATAAGAGTCTCCTGACCGTTCACATAGTCGACAAGCCAGAGCTCGCTGTTGCCGTTGGTTGTGTTGCGCACGCAGACGAAGGAGTCATTGCTGCCCGGGACGGGAGCAGGGCAGAATCCCTTTGCGCAGGAAGAAATCGCGTTGGTCTTCATGTTGAGGCACCACACGGAAGGGCCCATGCGGTCAAGCCTCGCGAAATAAAGAATGCTGCCGTCGCTGCTGAGGGCCGGGCTCATATCGGTGTTTGAGGAAGTGCATTGTCTGACAGCGTTGCCGGCGTGAGCTTTTACTGCAGAGATGGGATAGGAGGAATTCTCGGTGATGTCCTGATAATATATGACGTCATCATTGCCCCAACAGAAATCTCCTACGTTTCTGAATGTCCTTTGGGTCATCGAGGAATTGGTGGCGGTGTTCTTGAGATAGACGTTGCATTGCTTGTTCTGGATGGAGAGGAAACCGAGCTCCTTCCCGTCGGGCGAGATGGCGAGATCCCTGTCGGCGTTCCAGAAAATGGCGCATTTGCGGTTGCCGCAGAACGAGGCTGTGGGCAGATTGGCTTTGGTGACGTTGGTCAGTCCCGGACCGGGAAGCTGGGTTGAAGTCTCATCGGTGAGTTTGGTGAGGTTGAGTCCTGACTCTTCCGACACGTACGTGTCCGTTTGGGCTGTGCCGCATCCGGCAATCACAAGTGCTGATGCAAGGATTAAAAGTGAATTGAGTTTCATAGGTTGATTATTTAGTGAATGAATTTGACGCAGAACCGCCCCTCCCCTGACCTTGGGTCAGGAGTGGTAGCATGGTTATATTTGATTGATTTACAGGACTTTATGCCCCCACCGCGAGATTAAGGGGAAGAAGAAGGGGAGAGTCTTGCGAGAGATTTGCTGTCATTGCGACGTGCAATTTAAGCAAAAATTTTTAAAAAAGCATTTATCGCGGCGCATGTCTGCAGAAATGAATCATTGTTCACGATTTATTTGGTTATCTTTGCAGCACTATGCTTGAATATCCATCAGACAACTGGAAAGATTATGCCCTGCTTGACAGCGGGAACGGTGAGAAACTCGAGCGCTTCGGCGCATACGTGCTCCGCAGGCCCGAGCCCAAGGCCCTCTGGACTCCTTCGATGAGCGAGGCCGAGTGGAGAAGGCTCGCGCACACGAGCTTCACGCCCGGAGCCGGTTTCGGCAAGGCGGGCAAGGAGGACAGCGGCACGTGGAACCGCCTTCGCAAGATGGACGACCAGTGGCACATCCGCTACAGTCCCTCTGTCGGCGCATCGTTCGACCTCCGTCTCGGGCTCACATCGTTCAAGCACGTTGGAGTCTTCCCGGAGCAGGCTCCGAACTGGGACTGGATATATTCTTCCGTCTCAAGTCTTGTCAGTAATGTCAGTGCAGATTCCCCCGGGCCTCATGTTCGTAAGGGCCAAAATCGGCCCGGGGGCATCTGCACTGACCTGATTAGTAAGGGCCAAAATCCGAAACCCAAGGTGCTGAACCTGTTCGCGTACACGGGAGCGGCGTCGCTCTCGGCGAAGGCTGCGGGGGCGGACGTGACTCATCTGGACTCCGTCAGGCAGGTGGTGACCTGGGCGCGGGGCAATATGGAGTCGAGCGGCCTGGACGGCATAAGATGGATAGTGGAGGACGCGATGAAGTTCGCCCGACGGGAAGCGCGGAGGGGTAACCTCTACGACGGCATCATCCTCGACCCTCCCGCCTACGGGCACGGCCCCGACGGAGAGAAATGGAAGCTCGACGAGTGCCTCTTCGAGATGCTGCAGAACGTATCCTCCATCCTCCGCCCCAAGGATTCCTTTATGGTGCTCAACCTCTACTCCAACGGCTTTTCCGCCGCACTCGGCGAGACGGTGGTCCGGCAGGCATTCTCGCTCGGAGCCTCAGAGCAAATGGAAAGCGGGGAACTCGCCCTGAAAGACAGTTTCGGCAAAGTTCTCCCGCTCTCGACAGTGGTGCGCCTCAAGCGCTAATTCTCATAGGCTATCCTGACCATTTCTTCCAGGCCGGATCTGAGGGCACGGGCCATCTCCTTGTCTCCTCCATCATCGCACGCCCCCGCAAGGTAATAGATACAGCTGGCACAAGTCTCAAACCTGTCCTTGGCGTAATCATAGTACTCAAGGAAGAATTTGGTGGACAGGGTCAGGTCTGAAGCCAACCTCGTGCACAAGTCACGTGCTTTGTCCCTCTCGCCGAGCTTGTAGTACAGCTCTACCATCCGGGTCACGAGATAGTCGTTGGCGTTCAGGTCGATAGCTATGCTCTCGAGCGGATAGTTCTTCATCACTTCCTGACACCGGTCGAGCATCTCCAGGGCCCGGTCATACTCGCCGGCCTTGAGGAAGGCCCTCGCGCTCATCACGAACACGCCGCGTACGGACATCACCCCCAGATGCGTGTAGAGATTCTGATAATCGATGAAATAGTCGTCGGCGGAGACGGCGTCCCACTTGTAGACCTGCGTCATCTTGCGGTACAGCTCGTCTGTGTCGACAAAATCCACGTTCGAGGAGTTGGTGTTGTTCTTGACGGGGACGAACTTGTACGAATATCCCTGATACTCAAGGTATTCCTTCAGCCCGATGTTGATGTCTCCACCCATACTGAGCAGGTACAGAGGCCTGTCCCATTCGTACCCTGACAGGAAATCAAGCATAAAGAGCTCCGGCTTGGTGATATAATCCTTGTCCTTGGGGATGGTCAGGATTATCTCGTCGGGAATCCTGTCGGCGTACTTCTCGCTCACGATTCCGTTCGCGATCACATTCGCCTTGTTGACAGGGACCGATATCCTCCTGGATGCGATGTAGTCGGACTTGCGTCCGCTCGTAAGAAGGATTTTGGCATCAGGATGCTTGAACACCATCATCACATCCTGTATGCTGATCACCTGGTCGCGGGTGTCGTGGATAGGCACATACTCGTTGGTCCCGTACAGATACTGGCTGTAGGGCACGCTGACAGGAACTGGCGCCGACTCGTTGCAGGCCCACTTCATCTGGTCGATGTGCCAGTCGGTGCCGAGGAGAGAAGTGTTGAGGATACGCACGTCGGTGCGGACATCCTCCACCTCCTGGGCATACCACAGGGGGAAGGTGTCGTTGTCGCCGTGAGTCACCAGGTAGCCGTTCGGCCCGACGGACTCGAGGTAGTTGCGCGCCATCTCGACGGCGGTGCGGCGGCCCGACCTGTCGTGGTCGTCCCAGTTCTGCGCTCCCATCAGGGCAGGCACTCCGAGGCAGGCCACGCTCACGGCGGCGGCAAGAGCGACCGAATGCTTGTCTTTCAGCGCCTTCTCGATCCATTTGAATATGGCGGCTACGGCAAGGCCAATCCACACGCTGAAGAAATAGAATGACCCGGCGTAGGCGTAGTCGCGCTCACGCACCTGGAAAGGAGGCTGGTTGAGGTAAATCACTATCGCTATGCCTGTCATGAAGAACATCAGGAAGGTCAGCCAGCAGCCTCTCTTGTCGCGGGCGAACTGGAAGCAGAGGCCTATCAGGCCGAGCAGGAGTGGCAGGAAGAAATAGTGGTTCTTGCCCTTGTTGTCCTTCAGGCACGCGGGAGCGTCGCTCTGGTCGCCCAGGCGGAAATCGTCGATAAACTTCACTCCGCTCTCCCAGTTGCCGTAGAATATCTCTCCGGGGAGGGGACTGTGAATCTCGTTCTGACGACCGACGAAGTTCCACATGAAGTATCTCCAATACATCCAGTTGAGCTGGTAGTCAAAGAAATATGCCAGATTGGCTCCCATCGTGGGTTTGCGGTACTTCGCGTCCTTGACATAATGGCCTTTCCCCTTGGTGTACGTCTCGTAGAATTGCTCGTAGTTGCCGTCCGGGCTGTTGCTCCACATACGGGGGAAGAGCATCTTGCCCTCGGGCTTGTACTTCGCGTCGACCGGACCTTCGACCTTCTTGTACTTGCCGTCGACGGGGGCCCAATAGCTTGTCTGCTCCAGATCCCAGGGGGCATCGAAATACTGGCCGTAGACAAGAGGGGTGGAGCCGTACTGCTCGCGGCTGAGGTACCTCACCAGGGTGAAGGCATTGTCGGGCTGGTACTCGTTGGTGGGAGTCTTGGCGCAGGAGCGGATAATGTCGATGCTGAAGACGGAGAATCCTATTATTATAGTGGTCAGGCAGAGCAGGGCCGTGTTCCAGAAGACCTTGCCTCTTCGCATCGTGGTCCAGATTCCCCAGAAGCAAAGGACCAAGACTGCGACAAGGAAGAACGCCGCGCCGACGTTGTAGGGCAGCCCCAGGGCGTTGACGAAGAACAGGTCGACGTAGGCCGCGAACTTGGGCAGCAGCGGGATCAGCACGAAGAGGATAAGAGCAAGAATCGCGACTCCGACAAGGAAGATTTTGCAGAATTCGCCAAAACTGAACGGCTTGTCTTCGCGACGCCTGTAGTAGAACATAAACACCAGGGCGGGTATGGCAAGAAGATTGAGCAGGTGGACACCTATGCTCAGACCCATCAGGAAGGCAATCAGCACTATCCAGCGGCCGGAGCGGGGAGAGTCGGCCTGGTCATACCACTTGGTCATCGCCCAGAACACGAGGGCAGTGAAGAGGGAGCTCATCGCATATACTTCGCCCTCGACGGCCGAGAACCAGAACGTGTCGGAGAAGCAATACGCAAGGGCGCCCACAAGGCCCGATCCGAAGATGGCGATGGCCTCGCCCGTGGAGTACTCTGCGCCGCGCGCGGCGACAAGCCTCTTCGCCAGCCACACGATCGTGAGGTAGAGAAGGAAGATGGTGAGGGCCGAGCACAGGGCGCTCATCGAATTGACGAGCACGGCGGCGTGCATATTGTCGCCCAGCATCGTGAAGAGACGGGCTATCAGCTGGAAGACAGGGTTTCCGGGAGGATGTCCCACTTCAAGCTTGTATGACGAAGCGATGAACTCTCCGCAATCCCAGTAGGATGCCGAAGGTTCTATTGTCAGAAGATATGTCACGGCCGACACGACAAAAGCGGCGGCGGCACATATCCTGTTCCAGATGTTGAATGTCTTGTTGTTCATAGAGTGATGGCACTTTTGCCGAATTGCAAATGTACAAACAAAATTCCTTATCTTTGCAAAAAATCAGCCACACTATGGCAGACAACGACTGGAAAAAACGCCTCGGAGTAGTCTATTCGACCAACCCCGATTTCAAATACGAGGAAGCTTCTTCCGCCCAGACCCCGACCCCGGAGCCGTCCAGGCAGAAGCTCACGGTCCGTCTGGACCGCAGGCAGCGCGCCGGCAAGCAGGTGACGCTTGTGGACGGATTCGTGGGGAGCGACGACGACCTCAAGGCTCTGGCGCGCAGCCTCAAGGTCAAATGCGGCGTGGGCGGCAGCGCTTCAGACGGCCAGATCATCATCCAGGGAGATCTTCGGGACAAGGTGACCGCGATTCTCGCTTCCCTGGGCTACAACGCTAGGAGAGGCAACTGATGGGCACTGACGAATTCGGCATCCTGCATCTCGGGCAGACATTTCCCGACGCGTCGGCAGCTTGCTGGACCGACTGCACGTTCAACGCCGTGGCTCTGCTCGCGGCCATACTTATCTTCACGGTCAATCTGGGCAATTTCCTGCATATCCTGCCGGAAATACTCTCGTGTATGCTCCGCTCCAAGCCGATGATAGCCCTTGAGCACAACATACACTCGAGATTCGAGAGAAGCGTCACCGCCTGGGCACTGATTCCGATGTTCGCCATAATAGCAGACCGCTATCGTCTCTACGACGCGGCATTCATCGAAAGGCTCCCCTACGGATGGTCTCTGCCTGTCACGATACTGCTGATACTCGGGTTCGTGCTCTGCCGCTACATCTTCTTCCCCTTCCGGCCCCGCACATTGAGAGGAGACATATCCCGAGCCTCGCACTGCGCCCTTTTCACCTGCTTTGTCGGGATGATGCTCCTGATGATTCCCACGGCGTGCGTAATGCTGGCCCTGCATATCCCTGACGATACCGCAAGGGTCATTCTTCTCTACGAGACGGGGGCGTTCTTCCTGCTCTCAATAATACGCACCGCGCAATTTTTGTCCCGTCAATGCTCTGTTTTTTCAACAATTTTGTATCTTTGCGCCCTTGAATTGATGCCGGCAGCCCTGGTTGTGGCCAGCGCCCGGATATTTTGAGACCCGATAGAAATGAAGATTCTTATCTCACAGAAAGAGCCGTCAAACGTTTCAGCCTACACCTATCTGACAGAAAAATACGGCGCAGAAGTGGAGTTTCATCCCCTTTTCCTCATAGAACCTCTTACTGACAAGGAGTTCCGCTCACAGAGAATCAATCTGCAGGATTATACGGCAATCGTATTCTCCTCGCGCCACGCCATAGACGCATACTTCAAGCTCTGCGAGGCCCTTCGCGTCAAGGTCCCCGACACGATGAAGTATTTCTGCACCACCGAGATGGTCGCGATGTACCTGCAGAAGCACATTGTCTTCCGCAAGCGCAAGATCTTCTACGGAGACGGCACTCCCGCCTCTCTGGTGGCCCTGATCGGCGCCAAACACAAGGGCGAGAAATTCCTCATCACCTCGACCGAAGGGTCGAATCCGGGAGCGCTCACCTCTCTCTTTGACGAGAAGAAGCTCGACTACACAGTCGGAGCTCTTGTCAAGCCCGTCTCGCAGGACATCAAGGACATCGACCTGCATTCGTACGACCTGATGGTGGTCTACAACCCCAGCGACCTGAAGTCTCTGTATGAGAACCACCCCGACTTCAAGCAGGAAGACATCCGCTTCATCACTTTCGGCAAGAGCATAGTAAGGGCGATGGACGAAGCCGGGCTCAGCTACGTGTTCCAGGGCCCCACTCCCGAAGCTCCCTCCGCCGCCAAAGCCATCGACCTGGTGCTTTCCAAGGCCAACTGATATGGCGGCCCCGTCTCCCGGTTTCACCCTCCCCAAGAGTGAGAGGCTGTCGGGCAAGACAGCCGTTTCGGCTCTTGTGTCGAAGGGCAAATGGAGTGTGCAGGGCGTGCTCAAATACTGTGTCCTGCCCACCGACACGGGAGTGTGCCGCATAATGGTGTCTGTCCCCAAGCGGCATTTCAAGCGGGCAGTAAGGCGCAATCTCCTCAAGCGTCGCATACGCGAGGCTTACCGCACCAGGAAGTCGCTGCTCGAGGGTTGCAGCCTCGACATCCTGTTCTTCTACAACTCCACTGACATCGCGGACTCCGCTTCCATCGCGGCCGAAGTGGGGGAAATCCTCTCCGCTCTGTCATCACGCTACTCGCCGTCGGACAAATGAAAGTCAGGACCGTCCTCACCGCGCCGCTCGTCCTGCTGATAAAGTTCTATCAGCTCTGCATCTCCCCGCTCAAGCCTGCCTGCTGCAGGTTTACCCCCACCTGCTCGCAGTATGCGCTTCAGGCGCTGCGCAAGTACGGCCCCCTGAAGGGCTCCTGGCTGAGCCTGAAGCGCATCCTCCGCTGCAATCCCTGGGGCGGCAGCGGCTACGACCCCGTCCCCTGACGGCAAGCCGTGCGGCCGGATGCTGTTTTTCGCCGGGACAGGCACGATTTCCCAATAAATTATTAACTTTGCAGGCTTGAAGACCAGGAATATTAATCAAACCCAATACACACTATGCAACAGCACATCGATTCTTACGACTTCTCCGGCAAGAAAGCCATTGTCCGCGTCGACTTCAACGTCCCTCTCAACGAGAACTTCGAAATCACCGACGACACCCGCATCCGCGCAGCCATCCCCACCCTCAAGAAGGTCCTCGCGGGCGGCGGTTCCCTCATCATAATGTCCCACCTCGGACGTCCCAAGAAGGTTGATCCCAAGTTCTCCCTCAGCCACATCGTCGACCACGTGTCCGCAAAGCTCGGCGTTCCCGTCCAGTTCGCTCCCGACTGCCAGAAGGCTCAGGCTCAGGCCGCTGCCCTCAAGCCCGGTGAGGCTCTGCTTCTCGAGAACCTCCGCTTCTACGCTGAGGAGGAAGGCAAACCCCGCGCCCTCGCCGAGGATGCCACCGACGAGGAGAAGAAGGCCGCCAAGGCTGCCGTGAAGGAGAGCCAGAAGGAGTTCGTGAAGACCCTCGCCTCCTACGCCGACTGCTACATCAACGACGCGTTCGGCACCGCTCACCGCGCACACGGCTCCACCGCTCTCATCGCCAAGTATTTCCCGAATGACAAGATGTTCGGCTACCTGATGGAAGGCGAGATCAAGGCTATCGACAACGTCCTGAAGAACGCCCAGCGTCCCTTCACCGCTGTCATCGGCGGCTCCAAGGTCTCCAGCAAGCTCGCAGTGCTCGAGAACCTTCTCGACAAGGTCGACAACCTCATCATCGGCGGCGGAATGGGCTACACCTTCATCAAGGCCGAGGGCGGCAAGATCGGCAACTCCCTGCACGAGGATGACCTCATGCCCCAGGCTCTCGAGATCATGAACAAGGCCAAGGAGAAGGGCGTCAACCTCTCCATCAGCGTCCAGACCCTCATCGCCGACGATTTCAGCCAGGATGCCAACACTCAGATTGTCGATTCTCACAACATCCCCGAAGGATGGGAAGGCGTGGACGCCGGTCCCGATTCTCTCGCCAAGTGGAAGGACATCATAATGAACTCCAAGACCGTCCTCTGGAACGGCCCCGTCGGAGTGTTCGAGATTGACAAATTCGCTCAGGGCACCCTCACTATCGCGAAGGTTCTCGCCGAGGCTACCGCTAACGGCACATACACCCTCGTGGGAGGCGGCGACTCAGTCGCGGCTGTCACCAAGATGGGCTTCGCCGACAAGGTGAGCTACGTCAGCACCGGCGGCGGCGCGATGCTCGAAGCCCTCGAAGGCAAAGACCTTCCCGGCATCGCCGCGGTTCGCGAATAATGATTTATTGAAAAGCCGAAGGGGGTTGACCAAAATCTGGTCAGCCCCCTTCCTCGTTCGTTCAGTGCGCCCTCTCGAGCATCGCGGGGCCGCTCCGGCGGTAGAGCAGGAAGTCGCAATACTGGCGTCCGTCGCGACGGCCTGCGTCGCCTATGTAGAAGTAGCCGTCCGAGAGCGAGCATATCCCGGTCGTGCCTTTGGGGAAGCGTGAGCCGGTGAACTCCCTGAGCTGCTCGGCCTTCCCCTTGTGATAGGGGACTCCTTCGAGAGGGGCTCTTACGCTCTTCTGCGCCAGACTCAGCTCGAATGTTTTCCAGTTGGGGAAGTCTTTCTTCCATCCGCGGTACACGCACAGGAGCATATTGCCGGATGCGGGGTCATAGCAGAGGTTCTGCACTCCGTAGGTGGTGTTGCCCGTGCGGATGAAATATTTGTGCACAGGCTTGTCGTAGCGGCCCGGGCGGTAGCATAGCAGGATGTTGTGGTCGTTGTCGGTGCGGGTTGTGTCCGAGTAGACTCCGTAGGCGACATAGAGGTATTTGCCTTTAAGCGTCCCGAACTCCGGAGCCAGAGTCACCCCGTCCATCCCGGAGCAGCCGTAGTTGCCCTTGAGGTAGTCTTCGCGCACTTCGGGCAGCTCGTAGGTCTCCATCGTCATCGCGTCCACGTCGATTTCGGCGATGTAGAAGCGGCTCTCGTCGTGCCTGTAGGCGTCCTTCCCCATACCTTTGGAGATGGAAGAGCCGATCTCGTCGTCCTTGCACTCGAGCGAGGCGTAGACCTTGCGCGTCTCGGCATCGAAGGTCATCGCTCCGAGATGTCCGTGGATGCCGGTGATGGAATCTCTGACCGCGCCGTCGGTCCCCACCTTGTAGAATATGGTGGTGAAGGAGCAGTAGAAGCAGTCCGAGCTCTTGTCGAAGGCGATGCCCTGGACGTGGTTGTTGTGCCCCCGGACGCGGATGGAATCGACATAGGGAAGAGCCGCTGCGGAGAGGCTCTTCACGCAGTCCCCGACCCGGTCGGTGCTGATGAAGTCGACTCCCGTCTCCGAGAGCATCTTCCAGCCTTCAGGGTCGTCCGGAGCGCCCCAGAAGCGCACGCTCTTGCCTAGAGAGTGGGCGAAATCTATCACCTTCCGCACTTCTTCCCTGCCGTGAAGCGCGCCGTAGTTCATACTTATCATCCCGACTGTCTCGAGCCGGCCCGCATCCATCGCGGACCAGTCGCAGCCGTTGTACTGGTAGTCATACTTGAACCAGGAGGGATGGCGCGAATAATCCTCGGGGAAGTGCCATCCGGTGATGAGCAGACGGCAGGGGTCAGGATTGACGGACGGGTCGAAGATGTCGGCGTAGGGCTCCAGCTTCCGTTGGAGGGCATCCACGTAGGCGTCGGGGTCGGACGACTTGATCTCCACCATCAGCGTGATGCTCCGGCCTCCTTCCCGTATGCTTCGGGCCAGAGGCTCGAGGTAGAGCTTGTCGAAGGTCTTCGAGCTGTCGAGGTCCGCCGTGTCGTGCCCCACCAGGAAGGTGTCGCCCCCGACATAGAACATATCGCACTCGATCGACGAGGCGCCGTCGCGGTAGGCGTCATAGAAGGGGACAGCCCTCTGGTAATCGTTGTGGGAGTGCACCGACAGGCTGAGCAGGGTGGAAATCAGGAGGGTCAGCATAATCAGTTATCGAAGGCTTTTGGCGTAATGGGTGGGTTCTTTTTTGACGGGTTCGGGGCGGACTGCCGCGGCGGGGATTTTCTTTACCCCGGCATAGATCAGGAGCGCTATCCCGGCGAGGATGAAGGGGATGGAGAGTATCTGGCCCATATTGATGGTCATAGTCTCTTCAAATCCGACCTGAGGCTCCTTGATGAACTCGATGAGGAATCTCATCCCGAAGCATCCGACGAGGAACAGCCCGAAGAAGAACCCCCTGTGAGTCTTGTCAAGACGACTCTTGTATATCCAGACCATCACGAGCCCGAGGACAAGATACGAGAGGGCTTCGTATATCTGGGTGGGATGCTTGGGCTCTGTCTCGCCGCGCAGCTCGTAGATGAATCCCCAGGGGAGGGAGGTGACGTCGCCGTAGATCTCCGAGTTGAAGAGATTGCCCAGGCGTATCAGGCATCCCGCGAATGCCACGGTGATGCACAGATGGTCCATCACCCATAGGAAGTCGAAGTTGTACTTCTTCCCGTAGCGGGAGGTGTACCACCACATCCCGAGCAGAAGCCCTATCGCTCCGCCGTGGCTCGCGAGTCCTCCCTTCCAGGGCTGGAAAATCTCGAGGAACCCCTTCCACGAGCCGAAGTAGTAGTCCGGCTGGTAGAAGCAGCAGTGCCCGAGTCGGGAGCCCACTATCGTGGCGAGCAGAAGCGTGTAGAGAAGCGGGTCGAGAAGCTTCTCCGAGAGGCCCTCCCTGCGGAAGAACCATCTGAAGAGATACCACCCGAGGACGAATCCGGAGACGAAGAGAACCGAGTACCAGCGGAGTCCCAGGCTCCCTATATGGAAAATGACGGGGTCCACGTGCCAGTGGACATACAACAAATCTATCATATCAGACAAATATAGCAATTCCTGAAAATATTGACTATCTTTGCGACCCCTTTTTGAAGGGGAATAATTTTTGCATATAAATGCCCGCTTAAATACTAAGATATGATATTGACAACTGTTCTTGCCGTGGCGATGGCCGTGATGCCTCAGGAGGCCCCCGCGGACACTTCGCTGACGGTTCTCTCGCTCGAGGACGCAATCAGGATCGCCTTGAGCGAAAATGCTTCGGTCCGCGTGGCCGACAAGGAGATAGAGCGTCTCGGATATGCCCGCAAGGGTACTTATGCCTCGCTTTTCCCGCAGATTGACGGTAGCGGCTCCTACCAGCGCACCATCAAGAAGCAGATGATGTATATGGATTTCGATACGAGCAGTCTGACGGGGGATTCTTCCGAAGATTCTTCCTCTTCCGGCGGCGGCTTCGAAGTCGGCCGCTGGAACACCTGGAGCGCCGGAGTGACGGCCTCGATGCCTCTTGTCAACGCCCAGCTCTGGAAGAGTATCAGGATCTCGGGAGACGAGGTGGAGCTCGCCGTCGAGAAGGCCCGCTCGAGCAGACTCGAGACGGTGACCCAGGTCAAGAGCGCCTACTACGGGATTCTGCTCGCCAAGGAGGCGTTCAAGGTCTACAAGAGCGTCTATGAGAATGCCCTCGAGAACTGCGAGCTGACCCAGAAGAAGTTCAACTCCGGCAGGGCTTCCGAGCTCGACCTGACCCGCGCCAAGACCACTCTTGCCAACGCGGTCCCCAACGTGTATGATTCGGAGAACTCAGTCATCCTGAGCCTCTGGCAGCTCAAGGCTGTGATGGGCATAGATCTGGATGCCAACATAGACATTGCCGGATCGCTCCTTGACTATGCCGAGGAGATGATGCGCGACGGAGTGAGGGAGGAAGGCCTCAGTCTTGCCGGCAACAGCTCGATGCGTCAGCTCGCCATCCAGGCCGAAGAGCTTGCAAACACGGTGAAGATGCAGCAGTACGCGTACATCCCGACGCTCGCCGTGTCGTTCTCATATGCCCTTAACGCAATGACCAACGACTTCAATTTCAGCGAATACAAGTGGTCTCCCTATTCATATGTCGGACTGAGCCTGAACATCCCCATATTCTCCGGAGGCAAGAGGCTCAACTCTGTCCGTCAGGCCAAGGTCCAGGCCGCGGAGCTCGACATCCAGAGGCAGAACACCGAGCGCCAGATACGCATCTCCATCCGCCAGTATCTCAACTCGATGGAGACAGCGATGAAGAGCTACGCATCCGCCGAGGACGCTCTGGGCACCGCGCAGAAGGCCTACGACATCGCCGTCAAGTCCTACAACGTGGGTCGCAGCACCCTTACTGACCTCAATGACGCGCAGCTCTCTCTTGTGCAGACCCAGCTCACCGTCTGTCAGGCAATATACAATTTCGTCTCCGCGAGAGCCAGTCTCGAGCAGATAATCGGAGCGGATTTCACCGAATAAGTCAAACACTCATATGAAACATTCAATTTCAGCATTATCGCTTCTCGTCCTTGCGGCAGCCTGTGCTCCCAAGGCGGAGGAGCAGCAGACGGCTGCTGCGCAGATTTCCGCTCCCGTCGTAGAGGTCTACACCGTAAGCAAGGAGTCTGTCCCTCAGGATCAGGTATATTCTTCGACCGTGCAGGCCAATGTGGTCAACAACATCGCCCCTCAGTCGTCTTCCCGCATACAGAAGATAAATGTCGAGATCGGCGACTACGTCTCCGCAGGCCAGGTGCTCGCCGAGATGGACCGCGTGCAGCTCGACCAGGCCTGCCTCAAGCTCAAGAACAGCGAGGATGAGTACAACCGCGTCAAGGGCCTGTATGAGGAAGGCGGAGTGTCGCAGTCGGACTTCGAGTCGATGCAGCTTTCCTACAAGGTGGCCAAGTCTACTTATGACAATCTTCTGGAGAACACCATCCTCAGGAGCCCGGTGAGCGGCGTCATTTCGGCCCGCAATTACGACCGCGGCGACATGTATTCGATGGGGCAGCCCGTCTTCACCGTCCAGCAGATCACTCCCGTGAAGATCCTCGTGCCCGTCTCCGAGACCGACTATACCAAGGTGAAGAAGGGCGACAAGGTCACCCTCACCGCCGATGCCATCCCCGGCAAGACCTTCTGCGGGCAGGTTTCGCTCCTGTATCCCACTATGGATTCCGCGACTCACACATTCAGCGTCGAGGTCAAGGTCACCAACGCCGACAAGCTCCTGCGCCCCGGTATGTACGTGAGGGTGAAGGTCAACTTCGGCGACAACTTCAACCCGGTGGTGCCCGACGAGGCCGTGATCAAGCAGCAGGGCTCGGGCCAGCGCTCGGTATATGTGGTGGATGGCGGCGTGGCGACCATCAAGAACGTCACCCTCGGTCGTCACTACGACAGCAAGTATGAGATTATTTCCGGTCTGGAAGGCGGCGAGACCATCGTGGTCAAGGGACACGCGGCCCTCAAGTCCGGAGTCAAAGTGGAGGTCAGGTAAATGAGCATCTACAGGACTGCAGTCAATCATCCGGTCACTACGGCGTTGGTCTTCATCGCCTGTATGATATTCGGCATCTTCTCTCTGCTCAAGACGAGCATAGCCCAATTCCCGGAATTTGACTCCAATACGATAATGGTGATGTCCTCGTATCAGGGCGCCAACGCCGCTGATATCGAGACCAACCTCACGAAGGTCCTTGAGAACGCCCTCAACGGCGTTGAGAACCTCAAGGAGCTCAACTCCAAGAGCAAGGAGAACATCTCCCTGCTGACTCTCACCTTCGAGTACGGCATCGACATCGAGGAGGCGACCAACAATGTCCGCGACAAGCTTGATATGGTCAATTCGACCCTGCCTGACGGAGCGTCAATGCCCGTAATCTTCAAGTTCAGCGCCGACGATATGCCGATTATGATGATGTCGGCGACCGCCGAAGAGAGCGCCCAGGGCCTGGAAAAGATTCTGGACGACAAGGTCGCGACGCCTCTCGCCCGCGTGTCAGGCGTGGGTACGGTCAGCGTCAGCGGCGCCCCGACGCGCGAGATCAAGGTCTATTGCGACCCTCAGAAGCTCGAGGCCTACGGCCTGAGTGTCAGCGCGATATCTTCGCTCATCGCCGCCGAGAACAAGAATCTCCCTTCCGGCAACATCGACATCGGCACCGAGACCTACACTCTTCGCGTGCAGAAGGAATTCTCCGACCCGTCCGAGATTCTTGACATAGTGCTGGGAGCCGTCGACGGCAAGACAATCTATCTGCGCGATGTGGCTTCTGTCGAGGACGGTGCCGAGGAGAGGGAGCAGGAGTCCTATACCAACGGCAGCCGTTCGGCCCGTATCACCATCCAGAAGCAGACCGGCGCCAACACCGTCAACGTCGTGAGGTCAGTGAAGAAGGCTCTCAAGAAGATTGAGCCCACTCTTCCCACCGACGTGAAGATTGTCCCTATAGTGGACGGTTCCGAAGAGATTATCAACACCATTCACACCCTCCTCGAGACCATCATAATCACCTTCCTGGTGGTTATGCTCGTGGTGTTTGTCTTCCTCGGCAACTTCAAGTCCACGTTCATAATCGTGCTCTCCATCCCTATCGCCCTGCTCGCTTCGCTGGTGTACCTCTTTGCTACCGGCAGCACGCTCAACATCATCTCGATGTCGGCGCTCTCGATCGCGATAGGTATGGTGGTGGACGATGCCATAGTGGTGCTCGAGAACATCACCACTCACCTCGAGAGGGGAGAGAAGCCGAAGGAGGCCGCCGTGCACGGCACTTCGGAGGTAGGTATCTCCGTCATCGCTTCGACCCTCACGATGCTCTGCGTGTTCCTCCCTCTGACGATGCTCAGCGGTATGGCGGGCATCCTGTTCAAGGAGCTCGGATGGATCGTCAGCATCATCATGATAGTGTCCACCACCGCTGCGCTCACCCTTGTGCCTATGCTCTGCTCGGTATTCCTCCGCAAGGAAGGCAAGCACGGCAAGCTGCACACCATATTCTTCAAGCCCATCGACAAGTTCCTCAACAAGATTTCGCGCGGCTACGCCCACGTGATACATTGGGCGACGAAGAGGCGCAAGACGGTGATATTCAGCGCGTTCGGCATCTTTGTGGCGACCCTTCTGCTGCTCGGCCCCACCATCAAGACGGAGTTCTTCCCGCACTCCGACTCCGACCACATCTCCGCCACCATCGAGCTTCCGATGGGCACCGCCCAGGACGTGACCCGTGAGTTCGCCGCGGACCTTCAGGAGAAGCTCCTTGCCGCCATTCCGGAATGCGTGGTGTACAACCACACTTTCGGTCAGGCGGACACCGACAACACTTTCGCCAACCTTCAGAGCAACGGTACGCACATCCTCAGCGTCAACATCAATATCGGCCGTCCGGGCGAGAGGTCCCGCACCTCCTCGGAGATTGCCGACGTCGTGAGGGCCGTGCTGAGAGAATTCCCCGAGGTGCGCAAGGCCAACGTCCGCGACGGAGGAATGAGTATGGGCGGCGCTTCGAGCGTCGAGCTCGAGCTCTACGGCTACTCGTTCGAGGAGACCGACCGCGTGGCGAAGATCCTGAGGGACAAGATGGCCGCGGACCCTGCGTACACGCAGGTGCTTCTGAGCCGCGACGAGTACACCCCCGAGTATCAGATGGACTTCGACCGCACCAAGCTTGCCCTTCACGGACTCAACTCCACCACCGCAGGCGCCGCGTTCAGCGCCGCGATGAGCGGTTCGGTGGCGTCGTACTACCGCGAGGACGGTGAGGAGTACGATATCAGGGTGCGCTATGCTCCCGAGTTCCGCACCAGCATCGAGGATATGGAGAATATAGTGGTTTACAATGCCCAGGGACAGCCCGTCAGGATGAAGGAGCTGGGCACGATAGTCGAGACCCTCGTGCCTCCCACCATCGAGCGCAAGGACCGCGAGCGCCTCATCACTATCACCGGCATCGTGGCCGACAAGGTGGCTCTGAGCGACGCTGTGGCCGCCACCAACCGCATCATCTCCGAGACAGAGATTCCCGACACCCTGAGCACAGTGATTGCCGGCGACTATGAGGATCAGCAGGATATGTTCTCCGATCTCATCGTGCTGATGATTCTGATCGTGATACTGGTCTATATGGTGATGGCTTCGCAGTTCGAGTCGTTCATGTCGCCCTTCGTGATAATGTTCTCCGTGCCGTTCGCCGTGGTCGGCGTGCTCATAGGCTTCTGGCTCAACAACCAGGCTCTCGGCGCGATGGGTATGATCGGTCTGTTGATTCTGCTCGGAATCGTGGTCAAGAACGGTATCGTGCTCATCGACTACACGATTCTCTGCCGCGAGAGGGGGATGAACGTGCTCGACGCTTCGGTGACCGCCGCCAAGAGCCGTCTGCGTCCTATCCTTATGACCACTCTTACCACAGTCCTCGGTATGCTCCCGATGGCGGTGGGCACGGGCGAAGGCGCCGAGATGTGGCGCTCGCTCGGACTTACGGTATGCTGGGGTCTCACCATCTCGACTGTAGTCACCCTGGTGCTCATCCCGACGGTTTACTGCGTGTTCGCCACCAGAGAGAAGAACAAAAAATATTGATACCCCTATGAAAGCAATATTCATAAGCTACAATCAGGCATACAACGAGGAGATTGTGGAGATCCTCGAGAAGAATCGCCAGAGAGGCTACACCCGCTGGACTGACATCCAGGGCAAGGGAGGCTTCAACGGCACTCCCCATATGGGCAGCCACGGGTGGCCCGAGATGAATCACGCCATCCTCACCGTGGTCAAGGACGAGAAGGTGGCGGCCATCCTCTCGGACCTCAAGGCCTGTGACGAGGCGGCTCCCGACCTGGGACTGCGCGCCTTTGTATGGAATGTCGAAAGTATTTACTAAATTTGCCTGATATGGAAAAAGTAGTAACCGAAAGCAACATAGATGAGATACTCGCCGGCCCTCAGCCTGTGCTTATCGACTTCTGGGCGACCTGGTGCGGCCCCTGCCGTGCTCTCGCTCCCACCGTGGATGAGATTGCATCCGAATACGAAGGCCGCGTGGTGGTGGCCAAGTGCAATGTCGACGACTGCGAAGACGTGGCAGTGCGGTTCGGCATCCGCAACATCCCGACCCTTATGTATTTCAAGGACGGACAGATGGTCTCGCGTTCGGCCGGTCTGGTGAGCAAGGCCGACATCGAGGCGAAACTCGCTGCTCTGATTGGATAGGGAGGAGATAATCAGCTTCCTTGGTCCTGACTGGGCGGGGGTGCAAGGCGTCATTCGTGATGCCTTGAGCACTGATGTGCCGCTTCTGAGCCGGACCAATGACATAGTCCTCAGCCATCCGGGCAAGATGCTGCGCCCGATGCTCTCGCTCCTGATGGCGCGCTGCTGCGGCTCTCTCTGCAGCCGAAGCATCAACTATGCGGCCGCGTCGGAGATGCTCCACAATGCCACTCTGATGCACGACGACGTGGCTGACGACAGCTGTGAGCGTCGCGGCAGGCCTTCCGTAATGTCTCTGATAGGTCCCCATTCGGCGGTCCTGCTCGGAGACTTCTGGCTTGCGAGGGCCGTGGAGATTGTGCTCAGGAACGGGAGCGACGACAAGGTTGTATCCCTCTTCTCCAAGACCCTGACCGATCTCTCCGAAGGGGAGATGCTTCAGCTCCAGAAGGCTTCCAGCGCTGATACCACGGAGGAGGATTACCTGCGGATAATCTACTGCAAGACAGCTTCGCTCTTCGAGGCGGCCTGCGTGTCCGCGGCCATCTCCGTCGATGCGCCCGCTCCGTACCTCGAGGCGGCGCGGCTCTATGCCCGCAATATGGGCCTTGCCTTCCAGATCAAGGACGATATCCTCGATTATGCCGGCGACGAGTCTCTGGGCAAGCCTCTGGGCAATGACCTCAAGGAGAAGAAGATAACTATGCCTCTTCTCTGCGCGCTGGGGTCAGACCCCTCCGGTGACGGCAGGATAAGGCAGATGATACGGGACGGCGAGATGGATGGGGAGAAGGTGAAGTGTATCCGCGATTTTGTCGAGGCGGCCTCGGGAGTTGAATCCGCCGCCCGGCGGCTCGAAATCTATGTCGGCAAGGCCGTGGATGCCCTCGCTCCGCTGCCCGATCTGCCGGAGAAGACTATGCTCGCCGATCTGGCGCGCTACAATATGCTCAGGAACGTATGACACTCACCGGGACGCTTCGCTCGATGGTCGATTCGGGGAGAATCCCGCACGCCATAATGCTCCACGAAGATGACGGTGGAGGCGCTCTTGGCGTGGCTCTCGACTTCTTGTCGTGTCTGTACAGGGATGAGAGCAGAATCAGCAGGTTGATTCATCCCGACGTGCATTTTGTCTACCCCGTGGTCGCCGGCAAGCTGTCCGAGGCGTACCTTGGGCAGTGGCGCTCTCTCGTGACGTCCAATCCCGGATTTACCGAGGCCGACACCTTCTCCGCATTCGGGGTGGAGGGCAAGCTCACGCATATCGGAGTCGAGGAGGCGAAGAGTATCCTCCAGACCCTCAATCTCAGCGCTCTTGAGGGCGGCTACAGGGCGGTGGTGATCTACCTGCCAGAGAAGATGAACGCCGCGGCCGCCAACAAGCTGCTCAAGATTGTCGAGGAGCCCCCTCTCCTGACCCAGTTCGTGCTGATAACTCACGACCCCGACAAGGTGCTGGTCACCATTCGTTCCCGCTGTCAGCAGTTCAGGGTCGCTCCTTCGGACACGAAGTCCCAGGGGCCCGTATTCGAGGAGTTCTATGACCTTCTTGACGCGCTCAAGGAAGACAACCTGACCGCGGCCCTCGAGGTGGGGGACTCTCTTGCGGCTCTGCCGTCGAGGGAAAATGCCAAATCTTTTTGTAAATTTGCCTCGGCTCGGATAAGGAGCATCTTCCTGCTTCAGCAGGGGCTCGACTCTCTTGCTCAGGGTGACGACCGGGATGCGCAATACTCCGCGCTGTGCCCGAAGACCTTCCCGAGGGCCGCTGCCGCCGACCTTGACCGGGCCCTTATGCTCATCGACAGGAATGTCAATGCCAGAATAATTTTTACGGACCTTGTGGACCGTCTATATATACATTTCCACAAATGATGGACAACGAGAACATACAATACGATTGCTTCCGGGGCTGCACCGTCACCCGCGACGCAGAGACCTCGGAGACCAGATGCACCTACAGGGAAGGCTGCTGCAAGCTTTCCGACAGCAACTTCCTCAAGGGCACTATGGACGACACCTTCTCCAACCTGTATGAGGTGAGGTTCAAGAACACCCGCAAGGGCATATACATCAACGATTCCGGTCAGAACGTCAAGATAGGCGACCTGGTGGTGGTCGAGGCCCAGACCGGGCACGACCTCGGGATAATCACGCTCGAGGGTCCGATAGTGGGGCGGCAGATGCGCGCCAAGGGCATCGACCCCGCTACGGCCGAATTCAAGAAGATATACCGCAAGGCCCGTCAGAACGACATCGACAAATGGCGCGAATCTGCCGCCCGTGAGCAGGAGACGATGATTCAGGCGCGCCGGATCGCCGCCGAGATGGGGCTTGAGATGAAGATTGGAGACGTGGAGTTCCAGGGCGACGGCACCAAGGCCATATTCTACTACATCGCCGACGGGAGGGTGGACTTCCGTCAGCTCATCAAGGTGTTTGCCGAGGAATTCCGTATCCGTATCGAGATGAAGCAGATAGGTGCCCGTCAGGAGGCCGGCCTCATCGGAGGGCTCGGAATCTGCGGCAGAGAGCTGTGCTGCGCCAATTATGTGACTCAGTTCCAGAGCATCTCCACTTCCGCCGCGAGGGTCCAGGATCTCTCGCTCAATCCCCAGAAGCTTGCCGGTCAGTGCGGCAAGCTGAAGTGCTGCCTCAACTATGAGGTGGCCACTTATTCCGACGCGCAGAGCCGCATCCCGCGCGTGAGCGAGCCTCTCCAATTTGAAGACGGGCCGGCGTGGCTGCGCAAGACCGACATCCTGCGCGAGGTGATGTATTTCTCCTACGAGAAGGGTTCCGACGCCAATCTGTATGCTCTCGATGCATCGGAGGTGGCCGAAATCATCAGGATGAACCGCTCCGGGGTCAAGCCCGAGTCGCTTAGGACTGAACCCGAGCCCAAGGCTCCCGAGTTCGTCACCGCTGTCGGGGACGACAGCATCAGCCGCTTCGATGCGCCCAGGCGCAAGAAGAGCCACGGCTCCCACGGCCGTCGCCAGAGAGGAGGCAAACAAGGCAAGCAGGACAAGAAGTGAAGGCCCGGGAGCTCATAATTCTTGCTGTGCTGCTCGCCGCTTCTTCCTGCGGATCAGAGGTGGAGTCTTCGTTCGTGCGAAGCGCCGATGCTCCCCGGGGGATTTATAGTCTGAGCGTCGATTTGTCAGATTCGCTCTCCTCCTATGATTTGTCTTTGTACACCCGCATCGAAGAGCCTGTGACGCTGGAGGTGAGCTGGGTCTCGCCCTCGCTCGAAGTGCCGCTGACAGACACCGTGGTGGTCTGCCCGGACAGGCGCAAGGGCGTGGAAGTGTTGTACCGAAGCGGGGTCTGCCCCTCCGAGAAGGGGGTATGGACTCTGCGAATCCGCCCTCTGCCGGAGCCCGAAGGCTTCAGCGGCGTCGGGGTGGTGACAAGAAAATATTAACCTGCCAATTAGACATTCAAGAT
>R18__coassemble_1235_pt1 | contig 53376 bp, 35 predicted proteins | sample R18__metabat2_high_PE_016 | metagenome-assembled genome bin R18
CAAGTTCAGCATGACGGTGCTCTTGCGTCATGACGGTGCTCTTGCGTCATGGCGGGCCCTGACCCGCCATCTCCCTTCCCTTTCCCGTGCCCAAAAGCTGAAATTTTGCTTTAGTTGCAGGCGAATTTGCGCAACTAGAGCAAAAAAGCGAAGTTGTCTCCGCCCAAGCTCTCAGCAAATCCCCGGTCTGATTCGGCTATTTGCCGAATCACGTGGAGGTTTTCAGCAAAAAAAATGCATCTGATTTAGCAAACGGCCTAATCACGCGGGGTATGTCCGAAACGTTGGCCCTGAATCAGCGAAAAATCGCGCTAGCGGTCCCCATTCCTACCACCGCTAGCGCAAAATTTAATGGCACGCCGCGTAACTCATTCACAGTCAATCGGACACGAGAAACAGCAAACACGTGCCAATTTGCAAAACGGACACGGAAAAACGGCAAACGCGTGCCCGTTTCGGAAAGAGAGAACAGGGGAAGAGAACAGAGAAAGAAAAACCTGCGCATTCGGACGGAGGCGGAGGCAGGGAAGAGGCTCCGGGCTGCGTGGCCGCCCGTGGCCTCGTGAACGGGAGGGGCCCGCCGCCCCAGGCGGTGGGAGGGATGAGCGAAGCGAACAGACCCGGAGCCCTTCCCTGCCGCAGCAGGAAACCTCAGCAGAAGAATTATCTGCCGAAGTATACGAGCAGGACGGAGATATCGGCAGGAGAGACTCCGGAGATTCGGGATGCTTGGGCGATGGTCCTGGGATTGTACTTGTTGAGCTTCTGACGACACTCGATGGTAAGCCCGGACAATCTCTCGAAATCAAATCCCTCCGGAATCACAAGATTCTCAAGATGCGAGATCTTCTCGGCCATCTTCTTCTCCCGGTCAATATAGCCCTTGTACTTGAGATTAATCTCGACCGACTCGACGACATCGGCCGGAGCGGTTCCACGTGGAACCAATTTCAGAAGATCCGCAAGCTTGACCTCAGGCCGGAGAGCGACATCCGCAATCCTTCTGGACTCGACAAGCGGAGCCGAACCGACAGACTCAAGATATGGATTGGCCTTCTCGCAAGTGATGTTCCGCGACTCGCAATACTCGGTAAGCGCACGGACATTCTCATACTTTGCAGCAGTGAGAGCATACCGCTCCTCACTTGCAAGACCGATTTCGTGACCAAGCGGCGTCAGCCTCTCATCAGCATTGTCCTGCCTGAGAAGCACCCTGTACTCAGCTCTCGACGTGAACATCCTGTAAGGCTCATCAACCCCCTTAGTCACAAGGTCGTCAATCAGCACACCTATATAAGACTCATTCCGCGCGAGCACAAAAGGCTCCGCACCGACACACTTGAGATGAGCATTGATGCCGGCGACCAACCCTTGGGCGGCAGCCTCTTCATAGCCGGTGGTGCCGTTGATCTGACCAGCGAAGAAGAGATTCCCGATTGTCTTCACCTCGAGAGTGGCCTTGAGTTGAGTAGGATCGAAATAATCATACTCGACAGCATAGGCCGGCCTGTAGACCTTGGCATCCTCCAGCCCCTCAATCTTGTGGAGAGCATCCATCTGCACTTCAAAAGGAAGAGACGACGAGAATCCCTGCAGATAATACTCATTAATACTCTCCCCTTCCGGCTCGAGAAACAGTTGATGTGAATCATTGTCCGGGAAGACCCTGAGCTTATCCTCAATGCTCGGGCAATACCTCGGACCCTTGCCGTGAATAAGACCGGTGAACAAAGGAGAATCCCCAAACCCTTTCCTCAAGGCCTCATGCACATCAGGATTGGTGTGAAGGATGAAGCAATTCTTCTGAGCCTTGCCGCCCTGGATTCTCGAAGGGACAGGAAGGAATGAGAAGCGCTCCGGGCACTCGTCTCCAAACTGTACACTCAGCCGGGAGATATCGACGGATGTGATGTCGATACGAGGAGGAGTGCCTGTCTTCATCCGGCCGCTTGTCAGACCTAAAGAGCAAAGCTGCTCAGTCAGTCCATACGAAGACTGCTCACCAATTCTGCCTCCGACAAGCGATGTCCGACCGACAAACAGCCGGCCTCCAAGGAACGTCCCGGCGGTCAAAATAACCGTCTGAGATTTAAAAATCGCCCCTTGTCCGGTACGAACTCCTCTAATTTCTTGATTCTCAAAGACGAATCCGACGGCAAAATCTTCGTAAATATCTATGTTACAATTACTTGCGATGGCGCCTCGCCAGTTGCGCGAAAACTCGATTTTGTCGCACTGCGCTCTCGGACTCCACATCGCGGGCCCCTTCGAGCGGTTGAGCATACGGAACTGGAGCGTGCTGCGGTCGGTCACTATTCCGGTATACCCTCCGAGCGCATCAATCTCCCGGACGATCTGCCCCTTCGCTATCCCTCCTATTGCAGGGTTGCACGACATCTTGGCAAATGCGAGAGTATCCATAGAGACAAGGAGAACGGACGAGCCGAGAGTCGCGGCGGCCATAGCGGCCTCGCACCCCGCGTGTCCCCCTCCGACCACTATCACATCATAGCAAGATTTCATCCCTACTCAAAAACTTTCCGGATACCGAGATAATAATCCTCCTTGGCTCTCATCACAGTAATATCTTCCTCGCTGTGGTCATCATAGCCGATCAGATGAAGCACTCCGTGCACAATCACCCTGTCCAGCTCATCCTTGAACTCAGTGCCATAGTACAATGCGTTCTCTCTGACAGAATCGACGCTGATGAACAAATCTCCACTCAGCGTCTTGCCGGAGCAATAGTCAAATGTGATGATGTCGGTGAAATAATCGTGCTGAAGATATTTCATATTGACATCGAGGATGTAGTTGTCCGAACAGAAGATGACGTTGATATCGCCAATCTTGCGTATCTCGCTCTCTGCCACGGTCTTAAGCCACTCCTTGACAGCGCGTCTACCCTTGAATTCGAACTTGACGTCCTCTGTGAAAAACGAAATCATGAAACCAAAATTTTCAACAAAGTTAATGTGAATAATCAAATAATTGGAATTAAAATTTATTATTTCTATCTTTGAGCATTGTTCGCTTACAATAATTTAACAATATGGAAGTTAAAAAATCAGAGAAAGCCAGTCTGGAGAACAAGAGATTGCTCTTCGTGGAAATTGGTTTCGTGATTGCCCTCGGCGTGGTGCTCTTCGCTTTTGAGTGGAGCTCCAAAGAGAAAAAGGTGTCTACCCTCGACGCCGGCAACCAGGAGATCATTGAAGAAGAATTGGTACCCATCACTCAGGAGACCCCTCCCCCTCCCCCGGAGATCAACCAGATCCCCGTCCTTTCTGACCAGATCGACATCGTCGACGATGACATCAAGGTCGAAGACAATATCCTCAACCTTGAGGATGATGCCAGCCTCGGTGTAGAGATTATGGACTACAAGGAAGAAGTGGAGGAAGAAGTCGTCGAGGAGGAAGCCATTCCCTTCCAGCTCGTGGAGCAGAAACCTTCGTTCAACGGCGGCGATGCCAACGAATTCTCCAAGTGGGTCATGCAGCATCTCTCTTATCCTGAGATTGCCAAAGAAAATGGTGTCCAAGGACGTGTTATGCTGTCATTCAAGGTTAATGCAGACGGTACAGTCTCCAACGTCAAGGTGCTCCGCGGTGTGGACGCATCTCTCGACAAAGAGGCAGTCCGCGTCGTCTCAAGCTCCCCGAAGTGGAAGCCCGGCAGGCAGCGCGACCGTGCAGTCCCCGTGACTTACACCTTCCCTGTGATATTCCAACTCAGGTAAGAGTAGTCAAGCAATGACAACAGTATAAAGCTGGCCAAAAACTCGCTTTTTGGTCAGCTTTTTATGTAAACACAAATGGAAGAATCAGTATCCGCAGAGAGGGCTGTCTTCGTCGGCATCATAAAACAAGGTGACGACGAGAGACGGGTCATCGAATACCTGGACGAACTGGAGTTCCTCGCCGAGACGGCTGGAGCTACGGGCGACAGGCGCTTCGTGCAGAGAGTGGACAAACCTGACAATTCCACATATATAAGAAGCGGCAAACTTGAAGAGATAGCCGCCTACTGCGAAGAGAACGCAATCGCTTACGTCATCTTTGACGACGAGCTGAGCGGGATGCAGCAGCGCAATATCGAGAAGATCATCAAGACCTCCGCTGTAATCGACCGCACAAGCCTGATTCTGGAAATCTTCGCCCAGAGAGCAAGGACAGCCTATGCAAAGATGCAGGTAGAGCTGGCCCGCTACAACTACATGCTCCCCCGCCTGACAGGTATGTGGACCCACCTTGAGAGGCAGAGAGGCGGCCACGGCACCAGAGGCGGTATGGGCGAGACTCAGATAGAGGTGGACCGCCGTATCGTCAAAGAGCGCATAACACGACTCAAAGAGCAGCTCAAGAAGGTCGACAGGCAGATGTCCACCCAGCGGGGCAATCGCGGACAGATGGTCCGCCTGGCCCTCGTGGGCTACACAAATGTGGGCAAGAGCACGCTTATGAACCTGCTTGCCAAGTCGGATGTCTTCGCCGAAAACAAACTCTTCGCCACTCTCGACACGACGGTCCGCAAGGTTGTGATAGAGAATGTGCCCTTCCTTCTGAGCGACACGGTAGGCTTCATCCGCAAGCTTCCGACCCAGCTGATAGAGGCGTTCAAGAGTACTCTTGACGAAGTCCGCGAAGCCGACATCCTGGTCCACGTCGTGGACATATCGCACCCTGACTTCGAAGAGCAGATGGCAGTCGTGGAGAAGACTCTCTACGAAATAGGCGCGTCCAACAAGCCTGTCTATGTGGTTTTCAATAAAATAGACGCATACACCTACGAGGCTTACGATGAGTTCTCGCTGACCCCGCGCTCCAAGGAGAACAGGACTCTGGATGAGCTCAAAAACAGCTGGATGGCAGCGGAGAAGAGTCCCTGCATATTCATTTCCGCAAAAGAGAAGACAAATCTTCCCAAACTCCGCAACGACATCTACAAGATGGTGTCGGAGATACACGCCGGCCGCTGGCCGTTCAATAATTTCCTTTGGTAACCAAACACTAATCAATATGTCTAAAAAAATCGTAGTAATCGGAAGCAGCAACACTGATATGGTCATCAAAGCCCCCAGGATTCCTGTCCCCGGCGAGACAATTCTTGGAGGAGAATTCAAGATGGGCCCCGGCGGCAAGGGTGCCAATCAGGCAGTTGCAGCAGCCAAACTCGGGGGAGACGTCACCTTCATCTGCAAAGTAGGCCGTGATATGTTCGGCGAGAACTCAGTCAAAGGCTACCAGAAGGAAGGGATAGACACAAGCTCGACCCTCTACTCCGATCTCCCCTCCGGCACAGCTCTCATCATGGTAGACGAAAACGCCGAGAATTGCATCTCAGTGGCACCCGGAGCCAACGGCGACTTCACCCCGGCAGACATAGAAAGCGTCGCTCACGTCATCAAGAAGGCTGATTACGTGATCTTCCAACTCGAAATCCCGGTAGAAACCGTGCTGGCAGGAGCGAAAATCGCCCACGAGGCGGGAGCATACGTCATACTCAACCCCGCCCCAGCCTGCCACCTCCCCGAAGAACTCTTCAAATACATCTCCCTCGCCACTCCCAACCAGACAGAGATAGCCCTTATGACAGGGATTGAAGACGATGTGGAGAAAGCTATGACCAAACTCTGCGAGATGGGAGTAAAAGACATTATCCTGACTCTCGGCAGCAAGGGCTCAGCCATCTGGGACGGCACCAAGGCTGAAATCGTGCCGGCTCAGAAAGTCAAGGCTGTCGACACAACTGCAGCAGGAGATACATTCTGCGGAGCACTCTGCGTAGCACTCAGCGAGGGCAAAACAAAAAGAGAGGCCGTGGAATTCGCAACCAGGGCCTCTGCTCTAACCGTCCAGAAAATGGGCGCTCAAGAATCCATCCCTTGCAGGAAGGATCTCGAATAAATCTACTCTGAGAATTTAGCCTTAAGGAACTCTCTGTTGAGACGCGCAATGTGTGCGACAGAGATTCCCTTGGGGCATTCCATCTCACAGGCACGGGTGTTGGTGCAATTGCCGAACCCGAGCTCGTCCATCTTGGCAACCATTGCACGCGCTCTCTTCATAGCCTCGGGACGACCCTGAGGCAGAAGAGCCAGGGAGCTCACTCTGGCAGCCACGAAGAGCATTGCAGATCCGTTCTTGCAGGTAGCGACACAAGCTCCACACCCGACACAAGCCGCCGCATCCATGCTCTCCTCAGCCTTGTCGTGAGTGATGAGGATGTTATTGGCATCCTGAGCGGCGCCGGTGCGCACAGAGACGAATCCTCCTGCCTGAAGAATCTTGTCGAACGCACCGCGGTCGACCACAAGATCCTTGATAACAGGGAAAGCCGCACTTCTGAAGGGCTCCACAGTGATTGTCGCGCCGTCCTTGAAATGACGCATAAAGAGCTGACATGTGGTCACGTGGTCGTCGGGGCCGTGTGCACGACCGTCGATAAACAGCGAGCAAGCGCCACAGATGCCCTCACGGCAATCGTGATCAAACGAGACGGGACCGCTGCTCTGACAACCTCTCTCGACTGCGACGGGGTCGACTCCCTCTCTGATAAGCTGCTCGTTAAGGATGTCGAGCATCTCGAGGAAAGACGCGTCTTCCTCAATCCCGCTTATATGATATGTCTCGAAATGGCCCTTGGCCTTGGCGTTCTTCTGACGCCAGATTTTCAAGTTGAATTCCATACTGCTTCTAGTCTTTATAGTTTCTGGTTTTCACCTCAATGAACTCATAATTAAGCTTCTCCTTGTGGAGCTTGGGCTCAGCATCTTCGCCCTTGTACTCCCAGGCGGCAACATACATAAAGTTCTTGTCATCACGCTTGGCTTCGCCCTCCTCAGTCTGACTCTCGATGCGGAAATGTCCGCCGCAAGACTCGCTTCTGTTGAGTGCGTCACGCGCCATAAGCTTGCCGATCTCGAAGAAATCCTCGAGACGAAGGGCCTTCTCGAGCTCCTGATTGAACTCAAACTGGCTTCCGGGGACCTTGACACTCTCGTAGAACTTCTTCTTGAGCTCGTCGATGAGCACGATAGCCTTCTTGAGACCCTCTTCGTTGCGTGCCATTCCGACATACTCCCACATTATCTGGCCGAGAGCCTTGTGGATAGAATCGACCGTCTGAGTACCGTTGATGGAGAAAAGCTTGTCGATACGCGCCTGGACAGCCTTTTCAGCCACCGCGAACTCCGGGGCATTGATGTCTGTCTTGGGCTCGGCGAACTTCTTGGACAGGTAGTCTCCGATTGTGACGGGAAGGATGAAATAACCGTCGGCAAGACCCTGCATAAGTGCGGAAGCGCCGAGGCGGTTGCCACCGTGATCAGAGAAGTTGGCCTCACCGATAGCGAACAGACCGGGGATTGTAGTCTGGAGATCGTAGTCCACCCAGATTCCACCCATCGTGTAGTGTATGGCGGGATATATCATCATAGGCTCCTCCCAGGGAGAGGAAGCGGTGATCTTCTCATACATATCGAAGAGGTTGCCGTAGCGCTCCGCCACTCTCTGATGTCCGAGGCGATTGATGGCATCGCTGAAGTCGAGGAAGACGGCCTTGCCTGTCTCATTGACGCCGTAGCCGGCATCGCAACGCTCCTTGGCCGCTCTGGAAGCGACATCACGAGGGACAAGGTTGCCGAATGCGGGATATCTGCGCTCGAGGTAGTAATCCCTGTCCTCTTCAGGAATCTGGGAAGCCTTGATCTGGTGACTGCGGAGCTTCTCGACATCCTCAAGCTTCTTGGGGACCCAGATGCGTCCGTCATTGCGGAGCGACTCGGACATAAGGGTCAGCTTGCACTGCTGGTCTCCGTGCACAGGGATACAGGTCGGATGAATCTGCGCGAAGCAGGGATTGGCGAAGAAGGCTCCCTTCTTGTAGCACTGCATGGCGGCGGAGCCGTTGCTGTTCATTGCATTGGTGGAGAGGAAATAGGTGTTGCCATAGCCGCCGGTCGCAATCACGACGGCGTGGGCGCCGAATCTCTCTATCTGTCCTGTCACAAGGTTGCGGGCGATGATTCCCTTGGCCTGACCGTTTATGATGACAAGGTCAAGCATCTCGTGGCGGGGATATGACTTCACGGTGCCGGCTGCAATCTCCTTGTTAAGAGACGCATACGCACCAAGAAGAAGCTGCTGTCCGGTTTGACCTCTCGCGTAGAAGGTACGGCTCACCTGCACTCCTCCGAATGAACGGTTGGCAAGGTATCCGCCGTATTCGCGGGCGAACGGGACGCCCTGGGCGACGCACTGGTCGATGATGGCAGCGCTTACCTCTGCAAGACGATAGACATTGGCCTCTCTGGCGCGATAGTCACCGCCCTTGATTGTGTCGTAGAAGAGTCTGTAGATGGAATCATTGTCGTTCTGGTAGTTCTTGGCTGCATTGATTCCTCCCTGTGCGGCGATTGAGTGCGCGCGGCGAGGGGAGTCGCTGATACAGAAAATCTTGACATTGTATCCGAGCTCTCCGAGCGATGCGGCTGCGGATGCTCCGCCAAGCCCGGTACCTACGACAATAATCTCCAGCTTGCGCTTGTTGTTGGGGCTGACAAGATGGATTTCTGACTTGCGTTTTGTCCACTTCTCGGACAGAGGCCCGTCAGGAATTTTTGAAATTAGTTTATCTGCCATATCGATTAGATTGTGTTAATTCTCAAAAGTCTGCAATTATAGTCATTTTTGGCCAAAAGTCCTACCCTTATCAGAACAAACTGCCTTCATCCTGACGTTTGAGGCCGAGATGACTGTAAGCAAGGTCTGTAGCAATCCTTCCCCTCTGGGTGCGCAGGATGAATCCTTCCTTGATGAGAAACGGCTCATACACCTCTTCGAAGGTCCCCTGATCCTCCCCTATCGCCGTCGCTATGGTATTGGCTCCGACAGGCCCGCCCTTGAACTTGGAGATTATCGCATCGAGTATCTTGTTGTCGGTAGAATCAAGACCTCGAGTGTCGATATGAAGCTTGTCAAGAGCGTATCTGGTGATACTGAGATCAATCACTCCGTCCCCCATCACCTGCGCGAAATCCCTCACCCTCTTGAGAAGGGCATTTGCTATACGCGGGGTACCGCGACTTCTGAGCGCAATCTCCCTTGCCGCATCTTCCTCTATCTCTATATTAAGAATTCCGGCGCTGCGACGCACAATCTTCATCAGATCCTCCACATCGTAATACTCCAGCGCACAGTTGATTCCGAATCTCTCCCTCAACGGGGCGGTCAGCAGGCCGCTTCTGGTGGTCGCCCCGACCAGAGTGAAGGGGTTGAGGGTAATCCTCACCGACCTTGCTCCCGGCCCCTTGTCTATCATTATGTCTATCACATAATCCTCCATCGCGGAGTAAAGGTACTCCTCGACCTCGGGAGAGAGACGGTGAATCTCATCGATAAAGAGCACGTCCCCGCTCTCCAGGGACGTGAGCAGACCTGCGAGATCGCCGGGCCTGTCCAGGACCGGGCCTGAGGTGATCTTCATATTGACCCCCATCTCGTTCGCGATTATATGCGCGAGGGTTGTCTTCCCCAAGCCGGGAGGGCCGTGGAAGAGAGTGTGGTCCAGAGCCTCACCCCTCATCCTTGCGGCCTTTATATAAACTTCGAGGTTGGATACTATCTCTGCCTGGCCTGTAAAATCATCCAGTTCTCTGGGGCGGATAATTCCGTCCAAATCCTTATCTTTGCAGTCACCGGTTTTGCGCGGATCGAAGTCTTCCATATGGCGAAGAATTTGACAAATACAAATATAAATTTTTTTATTTAAAAATTGTTGATGATTATTAGGCTGTTGAAATGTTGATAACCGTATCAACTGATTATATATCAAAATCTAAGATTTAACACTCGATGTTGATAACCCTCTCAAAAGACGGTAAAGAAAATGTTTAAAACTATCTCACCTTTGTTATCAACACCCGGAAAAAAGGATTTCAACAGCTTTTTCAACAGGTTATCCACCGAAAAATCCCCCAAATGTTGATAAGTAAAGAAAAGACCTCGGCTCTTCGCGCTGCGCTCAGGACTTCCAAAGAGACATACTGCAGCACCCTATTTACGTCTGCGAGGTGGTTTGTCCTGGATGGGGCGGCCCCGGAAGTGCTCAATTTCATAATCCTTCCCAACAAGGAAAGCGCCGAGTACTGCGCCGCCGACCTCTACGGGATTGCGGGAGAAGAGAGCGTATACTTCCTTCCTCGGAGCGGGAAGGGGATAGAGCGAAGCAACTACAAGTCCACGCTCTCTGTCCAGAGGACCACGGCGCTTAATGCGATATCGGAGTACAAAAACGGCAAACTCTATGTCGTGAGTTACCCCGAGGGAATATCCGAGGAAGTCCCGGGAAGAGAAGTGATGGAATCGTCCAGACTTGTCATCAAGGTGGGCGACAGCATATCTCACGACTCTCTTACCGGCAGATTGTGCACGAGCGGCTTCGAGAGGGTCGACTTCGTGTCCGCCCCGGGGCAGATTGCCGTCAGAGGCTCTATCATCGACGTATTCTCCTACTCCGACAACAACCCCTACCGCATATCATTCTGGGGAGATGAAGTCGAGGGCATCACCGTCTTCAATGCCAACACCCAGCTTTCGATTGAGAAGAAAGAAGGGGTCGAGATTATATCTGACATTATATCTGAAGGCACGGCCGGGAGCACAGACAATATTATGAATATGCTCCCCGAAGGGTCCTGCATCTGGCTCGACTCATCGGATATGTACTCCTCCGAGGAGTTCTTCCCCTTGACGGAAGCATACCGGAGGGTCTACCTTGACATCCCGGCCTCCCGCAGGCAGGCAGACGGCATCAAGTTCAACATCGCACCCCAACCGGTGTTCAACAAAGACTTCGAGCTTCTCACCGCAGACATCCGCAACAAGATCGAGGCGGGCTTCAGGGTCTGCGTGTACGGAGAGAAGAAGTCGCAGCTCGACCGCCTCAAATCCATACTTTCGCAGAACGGAGGGCTTATCCCCGAATTTATGGAGGGGCAGAACATCCACAGCGGCTTCATCGATCTGGACGAGAGGGTGTGCTGCTACTCCGATCACGAGATATTCGACAGATTCCACAGAGTCAGCATCCGCAAGAGTGTCGAGAAGAGCGAGCAGCTGACCATCAACGACCTGGCGGCCTTCAATCCGGGAGACTATGTGGTCCACATTGACCACGGAGTGGGAGTGTTCGGGGGGCTGGTCAGGATGTACGACGACAAGGGCCGTCCAAGGGAGGTGGTGAAGCTCACCTACAAAGACGGCGACGTGGTGTTCGTCTCGGTGCACGCCCTTCACAAGATTTCGCGGTTCAAGGGGCAGGAAGGCGAGCCCCCGCGCATCAACAAGCTGGGCTCCAAGTCCTGGACCAACCTCAAGAGTGCCGCAAAGTCAAAGGTCAAGGACATAGCCCGTGACCTGATCCGGCTGTATGCCAAGCGTAAGGCGTCCGCCGGCTTCGCCTTCTCGGCAGATTCTTATCTGCAGCAGGAGCTCGAATCGTCCTTCCTGTACGAAGACACTCCCGACCAGGAGACAGCCACGACGTCCGTCAAAAGGGATATGGAAGACTCCTGCCCGATGGACCGCCTGATATGCGGCGATGTCGGGTTCGGCAAGACCGAGATTGCCGTGCGCGCCGCCTTCAAGGCAGTCTGCGACAGCAAGCAGGTGGCTGTCCTTGTCCCCACCACAATCCTCGCCCTGCAGCACTTCAACACATTCACCGCGCGACTTAAGGGACTTCCCTGCAATGTCGAATACGTCAGCCGTCTGCGCACCGCCAAGGAAATCTCAGACATCCGCCGCAGGCTCGCGGAAGGCAGGATCGACATCCTCATCGGCACCCACAAGATACTTTCAGACAGCTTCGAATTCAAGGACCTGGGACTTCTCATAATAGACGAGGAGCAGAAATTCGGAGTGTCCGCCAAGGAGAAGCTCAGGAAGCTGCGTGCCGGCATAGACACTCTCACCCTCACCGCGACCCCCATCCCGAGGACTCTCCAGTTCTCCCTGCTGGGAGCCCGTGACCTGAGCATCATCGGCACACCTCCGCCCAACAGAATCCCGGTCCAGACAGAGATAATCCTCTTCGAGGAGAAGGAGATAAGGAGCATAATAGAGTATGAGCTCAACCGCGGCGGGCAGGTGTTCTTCCTGCACAACAAGGTAGAGGAGCTCCCCTCCATAGAGGAGATTCTGCACCGTCTGATACCGGATATGCGCATATGTGTCGCGCATGGCCAGATGGAGTCCCGGGAGCTCGAGAACCGTATGCTCGACTTTATCAGAGGCGACTACGACCTGCTCCTGTGCACCACGATAATAGAGAACGGGCTGGATATCCCCAATGCCAACACCATCATCATCAATCAGGCGCAGAATATCGGTCTGAGCGACCTGCATCAGTTGCGGGGACGCGTGGGGCGGAGCAACCGCAAGGCATTCTGCTTCCTGATAGTCCCTCCGCTGGTGAGCATCACCGACGAGGCGAGGCGCCGTCTCAGGGCGATCGAAGAATTCTCCGACCTTGGCAGCGGATTCAACATCGCGATGCAGGATCTCGATATCCGCGGCGCCGGCAACCTGCTCGGCGCCGAGCAGAGCGGCTTCCTCGTGGAGATGGGCTACGAAGCATATCAGAAGATACTCTCGGAAGCGATGGAGGAGCTCGGTCTGGAAGTCGATCTGGCCCCCGAGAGAGGTCGCGGCGGCAGGTTTGTCTGCGACTGCACCATCGAGACGGACCAGACAGCTCTGATCCCCGACGACTACATCCCGGTCAGCGCCGAGAAGATACGCATCTACAAGCAGCTCGACTCCATCACCACCGACAAGGAGATGGACCGTTATGTCTCCACGCTTGAAGACAGGTTCGGCACCCTCCCCGCGGAGCTGAGCAATCTGATTATGGTGGTGCGGATCCGCAACCTGGGCTCCCTGCTCGGATTGGAGAAGATAATCTTCAAGAACTCCCTTCTGATATGCTTCTTCATCTCCAACCCGATGTCGCCTTACTACAAGTCCGACACTTTCGCTTCCGTGATGCAGCGCATCGGGGAGAATCCCTCCGTTTTTGCGCTCAAACAGGTCGAAACAAAGCTTAAAATAGTGAGTCGGGGAGCGGATTCGTTGAAGAAGGCGTTCGATGTCTTGTCCAAATTGCAATAATTTATTAAATTTGCGGCTTTGGTGGGGCGGCTTTCAGGCATGGAGTTTGATTCGATAAGCCCTCAACCATTTTTAGAGAACTATGTCAAACAGAATCTTCGTAAAGATTGTCGCAGTCGCATCGATGCTGCTGCTTTGTGTCCCGTCCACCTACGCAGAAGACGACACCGGCACCTACAGCGGGTTCTCCCCGTACTCGATGTTCGGCATCGGAGACATATCTATGCGGGGCAGTGCATACAACAGGAGTATGGGGGGAGTCGGAATTGCCTCCCGCAACTCGCGATTCATCAATATCCTCAACCCTGCATCAGTATCGGCCAGGGACACTCTGACCTTTATGGCTGATTTCGCCATCCTCGGGCAGAACAGATATCAGAGCCAGACCACCACGTCGGGAGACATCAATTCGGCGGCCAACACCTTCAATATGGGCAATCTGGCCGTGTCATTCCCCATCTACAAGTCGCTTGCGATGATGGTGGGAGTGCTGCCCTACAGCTCCACCGGCTACGGCTACAGCTACTACGAGACCGACCCTTCCGTGCTCTCCGACGTCGGCAACGTATACTACACTCTCTCCGGTCAGGGAGGCTTGTATCAGGGATTCGCCTCTCTGGGCTGCACCCTCTGGGACAGGCTCTCGCTCGGTGCCCAGGCTCTCTACTATTTCGGCAACGTCCTCAAGGAGAGCTCAGTAACCTTCTCCTCCGATTCATTCGTGGGAGTCTCCACGTCCGACAGGATGAGCGTCAACGCCTTCTCGGGCAAGTTCGGACTTCAGTATGACCAGCCCCTGAGCGGCAAGCTGACGGCCACTCTCGGAGCGACCTACCGCCTCGGCAGCAGTCTGGGCAACACGCTCTACAAGTCCGGGGTCAAGTCGGCGGGCGATGACATCAACCTCGCGTCGGAGTGGGGTGTGGGTCTGGCGGTCTGTTATTCGGACAAACTCAGAATCGAGGCGGATTACCTTCGCGCCGACTGGACGGGAAGCGGATTCGAATCCTCATATTTCTGCTCCGTGCGCAACTCCTCCCTGCCCTTCAAGTCCTGCGTCGCCAGCTCCGTCAGAGCCGGTGTCGAGTACATCCCCAACCCCCGCGACACCAGATACTACCTCAAGCACGTCGCCTACAGGGCCGGCGTCTACTACAACAAGGACTATGTCTCCGTCGGAGGATACCAGCTGGACGACAAGGGGCTGACACTGGGCGCCACCTTCCCGATAGTCAACGGATACTGCGGTCTGACCCTTGCCGTCGAGGTCGGGCAGAGGGGCAATATGAGTCTTGTCAAGGAAAACTACTTCAATGTGTCGATCGGGATGAGCCTGTACGACATATGGTTCAGACGTATGCAATATAATTAACCAAAACCAATATGAAAAAACTAACTTTGATTGCGCTTGCAATCGTTCTTGCAGGAGCAAGTGCATTTGCTCAAGCTGACAAATTCGGGCCCAATAAGGAAGAGTGCCTGAAGTATCTCTCCTACTATGAGGAGTATTTCAAACAGAAGGCTTACGACCAGGCTCTCCCCAACTGGAGAGAGGCCTACAAATATTGTCCTGCCGCGTCCCGTCAGACAATGCTCGTCAACGGCACGACACTTATGCGCCGTCTCATCGTGAAGAACGCGAAGAATGTCGAATACAGGCAGGCTCTCATCGATACCCTCCTGACTCTTCACGACCTGAGAGCGCAGTACTTCCCCAAGGCGGCAGTCATCGCTCTCAACAACAAGGGGCAGGACCTGTACAACTACATCAAGGACGACGCTGCCCTCTACAAAGGCTATTCTGAGATAATCGAGGCCAACAAGGAGCAGACCAAGCCCACGCTCTTCGTGCACAGCTTCAACGTCGCCACCAACCTCTACAAGGCGGGGACAGTCGATGCGGAGGAGCTTCTCGGCCTGTATCAGGCTTATGCCGAGACACTTGCCACCATCGAAGGAGAAGATGCCGCTTCCGCCAAGGGAGAGCTCGAGACCAGATTCATCCAGAGCGGTGTGGCCAGCTGCGACAACCTCGTCGCCCTTCTGACCCCGAGGTTCGAGGCCGACCCCGACAATCTCGACCTTTCGACAAGAATCGTGAAGATGCTCAACATGGCCGACGACTGTGCAGGCAACGACCTCTATCTCAAGGCCGTCACCACTATGTACAACCAGAACCCTTCATACAACTCCGCATACGCCCTCTACAGGCTCAACGCCTCCAAGGACAATATCTCCGACGCCATCAAGTATCTTGAAGAGGCGATTGCAGACGAAGCGTCCGACGATGTGACCGACGGCGAGTACTACTACGAGCTTGCGGCATATTCCTTCAAGCACGGTCATAACGCCAAGGCATTCGAGTCTGCCGTCAAGGCCGCTCAGCTCAACCCCGCCTTCGCCGGCAAGGCCTACTTCCTCATCGGCAACATCTGGGGCAACATGAGGTGCGGTGGCGACGATGAGATTTCCCGCCGTGCGCCTTACTGGGTGGCGGTCGATTATATGCAGAAGGCCAAAGAGGCTGACCCCTCTCTTGCAGAAGAGGCAGCGAAGTACATCGGAATCTACAGGAAGTATTTCCCCGAGCTCGGAGAGGCATTCTTCCAACAGCTCAATGACGGTGAGTCCTACACCGTCTCTTGCGGCGGTATGAGGGCCGTCACCACGGTCAGGACCCAGAAGTAGCTTTGTTGCTGCGGACCGATATCACAGGCAGGATAGCAACCCTTCTCTCGGTTGCTATCTTTGTCGTTTCCTGCAGCTCCTCTCTCTCTGAGGCCGACAGCATCGCTCTCGGCAAGGCTCCGATGCAGACTCTGGACAATATGTTCGCCGTCCAGACCAAGAACGGGGTCATCGTGATGCGCCTGGAGGCCGACGTGATGCAGCACTACGAGTCGGACACCCTTTCGCAGGACAGGTTCCCCAAAGGGCTTTCGGTCTACTCATACACGGACGAGGGTCTTCTCGAGTCGCTCATAATGGCCGACGACGCCCTGCACCTGACAGGCAAGAAGGGCAGCAAGGAGGAACTCTGGGAGGCATTCGGTAATGTTATAATCCACAATGTCCTCAAGAGCGAGACTATGGAGACGGACACCCTCTACTGGGACCGGGAGAAGCAGGAGATATACACGGACTGTTATGTCCGGATGTTCTCTCCAGACGGATTCATGCAGGGCTACGGGATGCGTTCCGACGACCGCGCGCGCAACTCCATCCTGCTCCGTCCCTTCAACGGATATGCCGTCATGGAGCGGGATACGACGGTGGTTCGGGTCGATTCTGTCAATTTTATAGGCCCGTTGCTCAAAAAATGACAGAATTTTATTATATTCGCACCCCAAATTGAATATTAATCAAAATCATTCATAAACAATGGCGGTTCTTGAAAAAATTCGCGTTAAGTTCGGCCTTGCGATCTCGATAATCATCGCATTGGCCCTTTTGTCATTCATCATAGATCCCGGCACCCTTCAGACGGTGGCCCAGACTATGTCTTCCAAGAATGACGTCGGCAAGATTGCCGGCAAGTCCATCTCCTACTCCGATTTCGTGTCAGACGTAGACAGATACAGCACCATCAACGAGATAATGACCGGCTCCACCGTCCGCAACGAAGAGCAGAACCAGCAGATTCGCAACGCTGCCTGGCAGGAGCTCATCGACAAGTACCTCTTCATCAAGAATTGCAAGGAAGCGGGTATTACTGTCGGCAAGGACGAGGTAGTGGACCTGACCACCGGAAGCAACGTCTCGCCCATAGTCTCTCAGAACCCTATGTTCCAGGGAGAGGACGGTCAGTTCTCGGCGGCCAGCGTGGTCTCGTTTGTAAGCAATATCGAGAATGATCCTTCCGGCAGGGTCCAGCTCTACTGGAACTACATCCAGAACGCTGTCTACACCCAGCAGTTCTACAACAAGTACGGAGTCCTCTTCTCCAACAGCAGCTTGCAGAACAGCCTCCAGAAGGAGCAGACCGTGGCGATGAACAACACCAAGGCCACCGTCGACTTCACTCTCTCCCTGTACTCTTTCGAGAAGGACAGCACCATCACCGTCAGCACCTCCGAGGCCAAGGCATACTACAAGGCCCGCAAGGACCTGTTCAAGCAGAATGCGAGCCGTGACATCGAGTACGTTGTCTTCGAGGTCGTCCCTTCCCAGGAAGACATCAACGCTGTCAGCGACGCGTTCGCCGAGGCATACGAGGAATTCGCCTCCACCGACGCGATGAAGTCGTTCCTCCTCAAGAACTCCGAGCGCCAGCTCAGCGACTACTGGTACAAGTCCGGCGAGCTCACGACGGTCAGCAAGGGCCTCGACGACTTCGTCTTCGGCGCGGGCAAGGGCGCATCTCCCGTCTGCCGCGAGGGCAACACCTTCTATGCCGCAAGGGTGATGGCGAGCGCCAACATCCCCGACTCCGTCTATGTCAAGCATATCCTCCTCAATGGAGCTGACGCCGCTCACGTTGCCGACAGCCTTCTGAAGGTTGTCAAGAAGGGCGGAAGTTTCTCCGCCAACGCCGCTCTCTACTCCGCAGACCAGAACTCGATGGCCGACGGAGAGCTTGGCAACATAGGCTGGATGACTCAGAGCTATATGATCCCCGGACTCGAGTCCGTGATGAGCGCCGAGGTCGGCAAGCCCTACATCGTGAAGAGCCGCTACGGCACCCACGTTGTCCTCGTCTCCAAGTCCACCAAGCCCGTGGCCAAGAAGCAGGTCGCAATCCTTGAGAAGACCGCTCTTGCCAGCAAGGAGACCTTCAACGAGTACTATGCCAAGGCCAACAGGTTCGCCACGATCTCTGCCGGCTCTTACGAAGGCTACAAGGCTGCCATCGACTCTCTCGGAGTCTACTCGCACCAGCTCAAGATAACTGAGGCCACCTCCAGCTACGGTGCTATCGACAACGCCAAGGAGATCACCCGCTGGGCGTTCGACTCCAAGGCGGGCAAGGCTTCCAACATCATCACCGTCAACCAGAACTACTTCTTCATCGCCGCGCTCAAGGCCATCCACAAAGAAGGCTACACTCCCTTCAACGAGGTCAGTGACATGATCGGCCAGACCATCTATGCCGAGAAGCGTTCCGCCAAGGCCAAGGCTCAGACAGCCGATCTGATCAGCGGGATGACAAGCCTCGAGGATGTTGCCACAGCTCTCAATTCGACAGTGCAGGAGGGTATGGAAGTCTCATTCGCCACCAATATGAAGCAGATTCTCGATCCCGCCCTTCTCGGCGCGATGTACACCGCACCGGTCGGCGAGATTGCAGCTCCTGTCGCTGGAGCGATGGGCGTGTATGTGTTCAAGGTCACGAATCGTGAGACTCAGGGTTTCTTCACCGAAGACGACGCCGCTCTCCTCCAGAACCAGAAGGCCCAGTTCAACATGCAGATGATTCTCCCTGTGATGATCAACTCTTCAGACGTCCAGGACAATCGCGCAAGGTTCTTCTAGTAAGCATTCTCGAGCATTGGTTTGTAAAGGATGCGGTGCGGCGGCCTCATCGCGGGAGTTCCCCTCCAGCGTGAACGTGGGGCTTATGCCCGAGCTTAAAGAAGCCATCTCGAGCGGAGAATATTTCGTATGGGAGTGTCCGGAGTGCAGATGCAGGAATCTGTACTCCGGGCCTTTCCTTTACACCGACCCCGGTCTGGGGCTTCTGCTTCTGCTCTCCTCGGAGGATGTCAAGTCCGAGGGGGAGATTCCCGGCTTCACTGCCCGTCAGGTAAAGACGGTGGGAGAGTTTGTGGAGAAGATCAAGATAGCCGAAGCGGGGCTTGACGACATAGCTGTCGAGCTCAGCAAATTCGTGACGGCGCAGGAGATAGGCAGGCCTGTCGAGCTCAAATTCTTCCGGACCGACGGCCCCGACCACGACATCACCCTCACGTATCCCTGGAAGGGGCAGATGGAAATGGTGCAGATAGGGTTCAACGTCTATCAGGACTGCTGCGCCATCTTGTCCCGCAACCCCGTCATCGCTCAGAGTGCGCGGGGTCTCGTGAGGGTCGATGGGAATTTTATCGCCCAATTTATAGCCTGACCGGGCCATAAACCCGGAAATTATTCTTAAATTTGAAAGATTAACACCACTGAAGTATGTCTCTCAAATGTGGAATAGTCGGATTGCCCAACGTCGGCAAATCCACTCTCTTCAACTGTGTAAGCTCCGGGAAGGCGCAGAGCGCCAATTTCCCCTTCTGCACGATAGAGCCCAATCTCGGCTCGACCAACGTCCCTGACCGCAGGCTCGACGTCCTGTCGGACATCTGCAAGCCCCAGAGGACCATCCCGGCGACGGTCGACATAGTCGACATAGCAGGTCTGGTGAAGGGTGCCAGCAGGGGAGAAGGCCTCGGCAACCAGTTCCTCGCCAACATCCGCGAGTGCGATGCCATCCTGCACGTGCTCCGCTGCTTCGACGACGGCAATGTGGTCCACGTCGACGGCTCCGTGGACCCTGTCAGAGACAAGGAGATAGTCGACACGGAGCTCCAGATCAAGGACCTCGAGACCGTGGAGGCACGCCTCGGCAAGGCCGACAAGGCCGGCAAGGCGGGCGACAAGGACGCCCGGAAGCTCGCCTCACTGCTGACGCGCTACCGTGACGCGCTGCTCGCGGGCAAGCCCTGCCGCAGCGTCACTCTGGTCAACGAAGAGGAGGAGTCGCTCAGCCGCGACCTGTTCCTCCTGACGAGCAAGCCTGTGATGTACGTCTGCAACGTCGATGACGCCTCGGCCGCGGGCGGCAACGCCTATGTCGATGCGGTGCGCGAGGCCGTCAGGGATGAGAACGCCGAGATACTCGTCATATCCGCGAAGACCGAGTCGGAGATTGCGGAGATGGATTCGTACGAAGACCGTCAGATGTTCCTTCAGGAGATGGGACTCGAGGAGTCCGGCGTCGTGCGCCTCATTCAAGGTGCATACAGACTCCTCGGCTTGCAGACATTCTTCACTGCCGGCTCCGACGAGTGCCGCGCCTGGACCATCCACAGGGGGGACAAGGCGCCCCGGGCCGCAGGAGTCATCCACACCGACTTCGAGAAGGGCTTCATCCGCGCCGAGGTCATCAAGTACGACGACTTCGTCGCCCTCAAGACCGAAGCCGCTGTCCGCGCCGCCGGCAAGATGGGCATCGAAGGCAAGGACTACACGGTGCAGGATGGAGACATAATGCATTTCCTCTTCAACGTATAATCATCAAAACCACATAATTATGAAGACAAGAATCCACTCCAAATTCGTCGATCTCTTCGGTGAGGGCGGCGTTCAGTACGCATCTGCAGGCAGGGTCAACCTCATCGGTGAGCACACCGACTACAACGGAGGCTACGTGTTCCCCGGCGCAATCGACTGCGGCATCATCGCCGAGATCAAGGTCAACGGCACAGACAAGGTGCGCGCATTCTCCCTCGACTACAACGAGATGGCCGAGTTCGGCCTGAGCGAAGAGGACAAACCCGCTCAGGCCTGGGCGTGCTACATCTTCGGCGTCTGCCGCGAGACCATCAAGCGCGGCGGCAAGGTGGCCGGATTCGACACCGTATTCGCCGGCGATGTGCCTCTCGGAGCAGGACTCTCTTCGTCGGCTGCTCTCGAGAGCACGTTCGCATTTGCCGTCGAAGACATCAACTCCAACGGCATCGACAAGTTCGAGCTCGCCAAGATAGGCCAGATGACCGAGCACCACTACTGCGGTGTCAACTGCGGCATTATGGACCAGTTCGCCTCCTGCTTCGGCAAGAAGGGCAGCCTCATCCGCCTCAACTGCAAGACTCTCGAGTACAAATACTTCCCCTTCAACCCCGAGGGCTACAAGCTCGTCCTCATCGACTCCTGCGTCAAGCACGAGCTCGCCTCGTCGGCCTACAACAAGCGCCGTCAGTCCTGCGAGAACGCCGCTGCCCACATCAAGAAGAATCACCCCGAGATCGAGTTCCTCAGCGACTGCAACCGCCTCTGGCTCGACGAGGTCCGCGGCGAGATCCCCGAGGAGGACTTCCTGCGCGCGGAATACGTCATCGGCGAGGTCCAGAGAGTGCTCGACGTGTGTGACGCCCTCGAGAGAGGTGACTACGAGACCGTCGGCGAGCTGATGTATCAGACACACTTCGGCCTGAGCAGGCTCTACGAAGTCAGCTGCGAAGAGCTCGACTTCCTCAACAAGCTTGCCCGCAAGATGGATGTCACGGGCTCCCGCGTGATGGGAGGCGGGTTCGGCGGATGCACCATCAACCTCGTCAAGGACGAGCTCTACGCTCCGTTCGTCGCCGCAGCCAGGGAGCAGTTTGCCGCCAGGTTCGGCCACGACCCCAAGGTGTACGACGTCGTCATCTCCGATGGTGCCAGAAGGCTCCAGTAGAGGAATAATCGTTTAAAAAGAGCGAAAAACGGATTTTTTTTGCTTTCTTGTCCGGGTATGACAGTTTCTACCCGGACTTTTTGTATGTGCGTCCTGACACTTGTCGTGTTCTGGAATGTCGAGAATCTCTTCCCCGACAGGCCGGGCTTCAACGCCAAGTGCCAGGGGATTGCGAAGACCCTGATGATGATAGCCGACTCGTGCCTCGCCCTGCCCGACATCGTGGCCCTCGCCGAGGTGAGCGACTCTCAGGCCCTGAAAACGCTCCTCTACGGCACTCCCTTGAGGAAATTCGGATACGGCTTCGTGCACTACGATTCCCCCGACCACCGAGGGATAGACTGCGCCCTGCTCTACAGGAAGAGTGCGGTGAGGGTGCGGCGCTCCAAGCCCTGTCATCTGCTGGACTCTCTCGGCGCCGTGATTCCGACCCGCGACATCCTGCTGGTCCAGACCGACAGCCTCGACATCCTGGTCAACCATCATCCTTCCAAGGTGAGTGTGAGCGGAGAGGCGGGTCGGGAGATAGCGATGGGGCGGATGACGGCACTCTGCGACTCTCTCGAGGCCGAAGGGCGCAGGCGCATCCTGTGTGTCGGCGACTTCAACGACAATCTCTGGGGCCCGTTCGCCCAGGGGACCATCAAGTACAACGGCCGCTGGGACAAGATTGACGGCTACTTCGCTCGCGGGCTCCAGGTGCGCGAATCCGTCTTCACCGCCCCTCATCTGCTCACCCGCGACACCAAGTTCGGCGGCCTCAAACCCTTCCGCGCCTGGTCCGGGCCCCGCTACATCGGCGGCGTCAGCGACCATCTCCCCCTGGTGCTGGTCGTCGAATGAAACGGGCACGCATCCCCAAACGGGCATGTACAAGCCCTTTCCCGTGTCCGGGGAGGAAGATTTTTGGAGATTGCAGCAAAAAATAGTTAATTTAGCGTAATGATAACGGAAAGATTATGAACAAGACACTTGCAATTATTGGAATCGCCCTGGCAGTGATGACTCTCGCATCCTGCTCCACAGAAGAGAAGGACCCCGTGCGCGCAGCCGTGATGGACAAGATTATGGAAGACAATCCGCAGCTGGTCAGGTTTGACTTCACTAGCTTCGAGAAAGCCAAAGACGTGACCCTCGCCGAAGAGCTGAACCGCCGGGAGAGCCTCTTCAAGACTCAGGAGAAGACATTCGGCAAGAAGGCCGCCGAGTATGCCGGGAAGGGTATGAAGAACAATGTCAAGAAGAACAAGGATAAGGCCGAGGCCGCGACAGCCATTATATCGCGCATAGGCGCCTACAGGAGCGCCCACGCCGCGCAGCTGGACAGCGTCATCTACAGCATCTACAAATTCAGCGGAGCGGGCAAGACCTCCGACGGCGTCAAGATCATAGCCGAAGACCAGTGTGTCACGCTCTCGCCGAGCGGTGCCGTCTACAAGCTGCAGTCCGCGGGAGGCAACCCTTGCAAAGGGATGGGCATCGCCATCCCCGGCTATCTGGAGGAAATAATCGGCAGGGCGGACATCACAGAAGAATAATATGAGGAGCCCCTTGTACCTAGTCATCGCTGCAGCGCTCCTTGGCGCCTGCAGCGAGCCGGACGTCGTCAACGTTGCCCTGCACCGTGCGGCCCTCGCTTCTTCCGCCTACGACTTCAATATGACCGCGCAGCTCGCGACCGACGGGATAGTCGAGACGGCCGCTCCCGCAGGGATGCACTTCTTCCTCAATAGTGACCCGGTCCCACGCGAGGAGGCCGACTGGCTGCTGGACGAGAGGGACAAGTCCAAATTCACCTGCTCGCTCAACACTTTCGAGCTTGAGCTAAGGTGCGAGGGATGCAGCATCCATACCGACGCCGTGGGCTACTACGGCACTTTCGTCTGTCGCAACACTGTCGCCTACGCGCCGTACAGCTACTCCATATATGTGACAGAAGACGGAGAGGAGTGGACCGAAGCCGGCAGATGGGAGGGGACTCTCCCGAGCGAGACAATCGCGCGCGAGGGCGGCCCCGTCGAGCTGAAGGCTCCCGTGAAGGAAGGGGATTACTGCGGTGTCAAGGTAAGGATGTCCGTCAAGACTTCCACCCGCTGGACATTCAACGAGATGAAATTCTTCCTTGGCGGAGAGCAGATCGAGGTGAGACCTTCGTCCATCTTCAGCAGCTATTGGACCAGCCGCACCGGACGGGACGAGTGGATACAGGTGGATCTGGGGGCGAAGACTTCTCTGAAATCCCTGAAGACGGTCTGGCACAATCCTCCCGTGTCCGGGAAGGTACTCGCCTCCCTCGACGGGAGCAGGTGGAGGGCTGTCGCCGATTTGACCCCCGACGGAGCCGCCCTTCGCGGCAAGGCGCGCTATTTGAGGCTCTCTCTCGACAAGACGGCGGACGCCGCTCCGTTCTCGCTGAGCGAGCTCGAGGTCTACGGCAGCAACGGCCTGAAGCCCCGGGAGAGCGACTGGCAGCTGGTCCGTGCAAGCGAGAAGAACGATCCCCGGGCCTGGATGAGCGCCACTGTCCCCGGCACCGTGCTGACGTCGTATCTTGACGACGGAGCCGTGCCCGACCCCTTCTACTCTGACAACAACACCCAGATATCCGAATCCTACTTCCTCAGTGACTTCATCTACAAGGGCATCCTCCCATACGATGGCAGCGGCGAGAAGGTCTGGCTCGACTTCGGAGGCATCAACTGGAAGGCGGACGTGAGCCTCAACGGGCAGTATCTCGGGAAGATTGAAGGAGCATTCACCGACGCACGCTTCGACGTGAGCGGCATAGTGAAGAGGGGAGACAACGAAGTCGAGGTCTATATCCACCGTCCCGACCACCCCGGCTCCAACAAGGCGGACAACCTGGCCCGCTGCGCCCGCAACGGCGGCAAGCTCGGATCCGACAATCCCACATTCCACGCCACCGTGGGCTGGGACTGGATGCCCTCCGTGCACGACCGCAACATAGGAATCTGGCGTGATGTGACATTTGCGGAGAGCGGAGTCGTCACCATCGGCGACCCTGTCGTGAGGACCGAACTCCAGACGGACGGCAGCGCGAAGGTGCTTGTCGGCGCGACTCTCAAGAACTGTGGCTCGGAGAGCGTCAGCGCTCAGTGGAGCGGCTCTCTGGACGGCACAGGATTCGGCAGGAGCGTCAATCTCGCTCCGGGCGAGTCAGCCGACCTGACTCAGACCCTGACTATCTCCAGTCCGCGTCTGTGGTGGCCGGTTGGCTACGGAGAGCAGAATCTCTGCGAGGTGAAGATGAGAGTCTGCTCAGAGGGGGCCGCGAGCGACAGCCTCAGCTTCCGCTCGGGCCTCAGGCAGGTGACATACGACACTGCGGGCGGACGCCTGTCCATCTATGTCAACGGCCGGCGGTTCATCGGCAAGGGCGGCAACTGGGGTTTCTCCGAAGCTATGCTCCGCTACGGGGAGCGGGAGTACGACATAGCTGTCGGACTGACTGCCAGGGAGAACCTCAACATCATACGCAACTGGGTGGGGCAGACCGGCGACAAAGAGTTCTACGAGGCCTGCGACCGCTACGGAGTGATGGTCTGGCAGGACTTCTGGCTCGCCAATCCCGTGGACGGTCCGGAGCCGGACGACGAGGCGATGTTTCTTGCCAATGCCGACAACTACCTGCGCCGCATCCGCAACCATCCCAGCATCGTACTCTACTGCGGGCGCAACGAAGGTGTGCCCCCCAAGGGGCTTGACAGCGGCCTCAGGGCGCTTGTGTCCCGGCTCGCTCCCGACATCATCTACATCCCGGATTCGTCGCGCGACTTGGTCAGCGGACACGGTCCGTACCATCGCCGCACCGCCCTTCAGAACTTCACTTCCTGGGGGCAGGAGCGATTCCACAGCGAGCTCGGTATGCCCAACGTCCCCAACTACGAGAGTCTCGTCCGATTCATTCCCGAAGAGCATCTCTGGCCTCAGGACGACATCTGGGGCTACCACAACTGGACGAGGGAGAGCGCGCAGAGCATAGAGAGCTTCAACGACGCGATGCGGGGGATGTTCGGGGAGCCGAAGAGTGCCGAGCAGTTCTGCGAATGGGCGCAATGGGTCAACTACGACGGTTTCCGCTCCATCTTCGAGTCGCGCAGCGCCCTCAGGCGAGGCCTTACGCTCTGGATGAGCCACAGCTCCTGGCCCGACCTCGTGTTCTTCACATACGACTACTATTTCGACACGGACGGCGGATATTTCGGCTGCAAGAAGGCTTGCGAGCCACTGCACATCCAATACAACCCGGCCACGAAGACCGTCGAGGCGGTCAATGCAAGCGCGGGAGACCTCAAGGGCCTCAGGGCGGAGGCACGCGTGCTGGATATGTACGGGCGTGAGCTGAGCCGCGAAGAGTGTACTCTCGACATCCGCGAGGACAGCACTCTCGGATGCTTCCCTCTCAGCTTCCCCGAAGGGCAGGAGGTCTGCTACTACAGCCTCCGTCTCAAGGACGCGGAGGGGCATCAGCTTTCGGACAACTTCTATGTCCAGGGCCGCGAGACCGACAACTTCAAGGCTCTGCTTGACCTCCCTGAGGCAAGAGTGAAGACTGGGTGGGACGCTGGAGTGCTCACTCTGAAGAATGTCTCCGACGTGCCTGCGATGATGCTTCGCTTGATTGCTCTCGACCCCGGGACGGGAGAGAGGGTGCTTCCCGCCGTGTACTCCGACAACTACTTCCACCTTATGCCCGGAGAGGAGCGCAGCATCGCTGTCAGTTCCTGGGACGGGGTGACTCCGGTCGAGGTGGCAGTCAGAGGATTCAATCTCCGCTGAGTCTACATATCCACATTGAAGACAAGTGCCGCGCGGGGAGCGCGGAGCAGGGTGTCGTAGCTGACGCTGACGCCGATGCGGGTGTCGTAGGGGATCCACAGAAGGCACCCCAGCCGGGCGGCGAGCTCCGCCTTGAGTGCAAGGCTGCTCATAGCGGAGTCGCTCAGATCCCTGTTGACTATCCCCGTGGCCTTGAACTCGAAGTTGCGGACATACGTCACGGGCCACAGTCCCGACCAGTCCACAGAAGCGAACGGAAGCGCGTATGTGGCCTGCGCGCTGAGCCTGTTCTCGCTTCCGCCGCGAAGCGTCGCGCTGAGCCGCAATCCGTGTGTGCGCACCAATCCCGGCAGATACCCGTACAGGAGGGCGTATCGGGAGGAGGCCATCTGGCCCTCGAGCCCCGGGTGGAAGCTGCACCCGATCTCCGCTCCGACTCCGAGCCGAGGATAGATGCAGGAAGAGGGCGTTGGAAGCATCGCGTAGCCCCTGACGCTTGCGCTAGCGGTGGTGATGTACCTCAGAATCTCTCCTGTGCTGAAAAGGTCGTTGGTCGCCGTGAATTCCACCTGCGGGATCACCCCCCTCGACCATCCTCCCGATGTCAGATTGAAGGGGATGTAGGCCTTGACGCCGGCCTCGAAGGAAGGCACGTCGAGACTCACCTTCACGCCCTCGTGGTTTTGCAGGGCGTTCCTCTCCCCGAAGTCGAACGATGCCTCAATCACCGGGTACCACCCTCGCCAGGCGAACTTGCCGTGAAGGGCATTCCTCCAGCCCGAACCGGGAGTCCAGAATGACCACCCCACAAACCCCTGCATCGTGTTGAGGTCGTTGTGGAAGAGTGCGGTGGCGCCCAGGCCCGCGTCTGTCCCGATGGTCTCGAGACTCAGGTCCGACACGGCGTCGACATTGACATAGGCCGGCATCCAGGAGTGGAACTTCAGCAGATGCGAGAGCTTGTCGTAGTCTTCCGTCCTGAAGGCGGATGTGTCCGGGAGAGCGGCCTGCGCTTCCGAAGCCTGGGAGGCGAGCTTCCGGGCAATCAGAGGGAAGCTCTGCTCGAAGAAGTCGACATCCCTGACAGGGAGGTCGCCGAGGGCCGTGCGGTAGAGTGCGCGCTCCTCCCTCGTGCCCGACACATAGTAGAGAGAGTCGCCCCGGAACGCATAGTACTTCCCTCCGAATCTGGACGAGGTCATCTGCCGCACGCTCCCGTCAGAGGGGTCCAGCGAGTAGAGCTCCTCGGAGCCGCAGCGATCGGCGGTAAAATAAATCCGACCGTCTCGGCAGAAGGGCCTGCTCAGGCTCGAGCGCGAAGGAGCAAGAATCTCGCGCAGGAGGGAATCATAAATCCCGAAGCCTTCTTCGGTGACGGCAGTGAAGTACAACCCTCCGTCCGCCCAGAAGCATTCGACAATCTGCATCCCGGCGGGAGCGGGGAAGCGCTCGACGACGCTCCCGCTGAGAGCGTCAAGCACCACGGCCGCCGACCCTCCTTCGTCGGGATATTCCGTCACGGCAATGCGCCCTTCACAGACCGCCGGATTGTAATATTTGTGCCCGCGTCCGGTAAGGTAGGAGGTTTTTCCGTTGCGGTCCATCTGTCTTATCACGGAAGAGGAGCGAAGTTCCCATCTGGGGTCGGAGCGATATTCTGACCAATAAAGAGTCCCGGTGGAGTCGCTGCGGCAGAGCCTGTCTGCGGTTGAGGCGACATCGGACAGGTGCTTCACGCGACCGCCCGGCAGGATTTTCACCAATTCGGCCGTCCTGTCCAGACCAGAGCGGAAGGCGAAGAAGCCCTCGCCGTCCGTCACAATCTCCCGGAGAGCGGTGTAGAGCCTCTCCCCGTCCGAGACCTTGTCCCGCGGCATAAAGGGCTCCCTGCTCCGTGCATTCTCCTCCCATTCGCTCTTCTGGGAGAGGCAGATGTCGGTAAAGGTCTGCTTCAGGCTCTTCCCGGAGGCTTCGCGCACGCTCTTCTGAAGGTTGAAGAGCGGCAGGCCGGCGCTGTTGATCGAAGAGAAATACCTCTTTGTGAAGGAAGGGTCGTCGTAGAATGCCCGCACTCCGCCTGTCAGGAGATAACCTGCCCTGTAATAGTCCGGCGTGTAGTGCTTCTGCGAGCCGTAGCACCATCTGGGGTAATCCCTGAAGTCACCTTCGGCGAAGCAGATGTCGTAGTAGCCGAGGAATGTCGAGGTCCTGCCCCGTCCGGAGGAGGAGAGCTCCGTCTCCGCCACCACGGCGTCACCTTCCAGAAAGGTCGGCCCGGGGTAGAGCGCCGACATAGCCCCCGGCCACAACTCGCCCAGGAGGACGTTGATCCAGCGGTAGGGCTTGTCGGCGGCAAACTGCATCTGCGCCACGTGGCGGCTCTCGTGCAGGACGAGCTGCTCGATACTGCTCTGAGGAAGCGGCATCGAAGCGTCAGGCACCGTGAAGATCTCCATCCTGCGCGGAGCCCAGGTCACCACGCCGTTGGAGGAAGCCAAGTAGGGGTGCAGGATTACCGGCATCGGAGTGCGGTAGCTCTGATTCGGGGTATATCCGATGGACTCTCCCACTCCCTGCTTCCACTTCTCCAGGCTCACGGCATACTCCCTCGCGAGCGAATCCAGCCCCTCCGGATAGACTACCCTGAAGTCCTGAGTCGTGATCTGCCGCCACTTCAATCCCCCCGGGTCCGTACCTATCGAGGAGAGCTGAGCCGCTGCCTCGTGCGCGTACAGGCAGAGCAGAGCGACCAGGACTGCCGGGATTCTTTTCATCTGAGATGCTCCTTGAACTCTATCTCGACGATTCTCAGTTCGTTGCCCTGATTCGCTCCGCCTTTGGCCTTGAAGAGGTCAAGCTCCCCGGCCGCCGGCTCTGTGACTTCCACTATCCCGGAGAATGCGTCGCTCTCCTCGGCCGAGCCCTTGAGCCTGATGGTGATATCACCGGCAGGGACAGGCTTGACGCTCAGATGGACATATCCGAGGCTCCTGGGAGTGTCTCCGCTCCAGACCAGCTGGTCTCCGGCATAGATTTCCAGAGGGTAGCTGCGCATCCTCCAGCCGGTGAGTTTGAGACAGACCTCGTCGACCGTGGCTTCTCTACCCAGAGAGTAGCGGATCCAGGCGGTCTGGAGACGGCCGTCGTTCTTCCATTCGCTGAGCTCGTTGTCGTCGAAGCTCAGCGCCGCTCCTTCAGAGTCATATCCGGCCACTGCTCCCGCGATGGGGACATCCGTGCACCAGTCGGTATATGAAGGCCCTTCCGGCGTCGGACCTCTGTCAAGCCGGGAGACCAGGTGGTCGCCGGGGATGTAGGTGCTGAGGCCCCCATTCTCCTCGAACGGCTCGGTGCGGAGGGTGATAGAGGCGCTTTCAAGCCCTTCGGCCGATGCCTTCAGGCAGACCTGGCCTGCCCGGGTGGTCGAGCGCACAAAAGCCCGGTTGACTCCGCACTCCACGGGGAAGTCGCGCGCGAGGATGTAATTGTCGGGTCCCTGGGCTATACCTCCCCTCCACTCGGCGGGGCCGCTCAGCTCGTAGTGAATCATATTGTTGGCGAGGGGGCACCTCTGCCCGGAGGCGTCGACAACCTCGATCTCGAGTAGAGCCACGTCGGCCCCGTCGGCCTTCCAGCCCGAAGGATCGGTGATAGCCTTGAGCCTCAGAGATTTCGGCTCGCCGGCGGTCTTGAGAGTGTACCTGCACACTTCCTTGTCGCCATTATAGCCCACAGCCTCCAGAGTGCCCGGCTCGAATGCCACATCCTTGAAGGTGTAGAGGAACTCATACTCCCTTAGCGGCTCGCCGAGCTTCTCCCCGTCCCGGAGCAGCTCCACACGCTCCGCGCTGCTCACCACATAGACATTCTTCACAGTCCCCTCGGGATAGTTCCAGTGGCCTATGATGTAGATGCGAGGGTTCTCGACATCGACCCAGCCGTCCCACATCACCTGATGCACGAACCAGCTGTCTTTGTAGATTCTCATAGGGTCCACCACTCCGCTGCGGCGGTAGTTCTCCACTCCGCGGAAGTGAGTGTTGGAGTCGGAGAAGATGATGTTGACGCCTCCGCTGCTCACTCTCGTCCCGCTTCCGGGCCTCTCCCTCCAGTAGTCGTACCACCGGCGGAGATTCTCGAGGGCGAACTCGTCCTGATTGTGGTTGTAGGGGGCGGGGTCCATCTTCCTGGCCGTATTGGAGGCTGCCGAATGAATCATATCCGGGCCCTCTCCCTCCTTGTGGTAGGGATATGACTGCTCGTCCCAATACTTCCTGAGGCCCTCGTCGCGGCAGTACTCCATAGCCCACATCGGGGAGTGGCAGCTCTTGTTGATGTAGAGCATCTCCCCGCCGTACTCGGCCTCGCGTATGTCCAGCATCTCGCGGCTTCCGATGGCCCGGCCTCCGTGGGGGTCGTAGGTGTCGCGAATCTGCTTCATCTCGATCATATGCTCGCGGCTTATCGACTCGTTGCCGCACTCGTAGTAGAGGATCGAGGGGTTGTTGCGGTTGTAGATGATGGCGTCGCGCATCAAGAGCTTTCTCTGCTCCCACTGCCTTCCGGTGCAGTCCTTCTCGGCATCGCCCGCCTGCATCGACATCGAGAGCCCGACCCTGTCGCACGACTCGATGTCCTGCTTCCACGGGGTGACGTGCATCCACCTGACGGTGTTGGCCCCGCTCTTTACCATCAGGTCGTTGGAGTAGTCGCTAAGCCACGCCGGGACGCTCATCCCCAATGCGGGCCACTCGTTGGATGTCCTCTGCGCATAGCCCTTGACCTGAATGACCCGGTCGTTGAGCCAGATTTTGCCTTCCGCGAAGCGTGTCTTGCGGAATCCTGTCCTGGTGGTGACGCTGTCTGTAGCCTTCCTGTCCAACACAATGGTGGTGGTCACGGTGTAGAGATAGCCGTAGCCCCAGCTCCAGAAGTGCAGGCCGGACGCCTCTTCGCAGGCCTTCACCACCGCAGTCTGTCCGGCGTCGACCTTCACCGCGTCAGAGCCGAATGAAGCGACGAGGCGGCCTTCCGGGTCGCGGACGCTTACGTTGAGCCCGACCATATGGCTGCGCGAAGTCTCGTTGCGCACCTCAGACTCGGCATTGATCACGGCGGAGCCTGCCTTGACATCGATGTCGGACGCGTAGATGTAGACACCGGTAGTGCCCAGATTGCTGTAGAGAGGCAGCGTCTGGTAGACGGGGTCCGTGATGTGAAGCCACACGTTCTTCGGGAGGCCGCCGTAGTTGGCGTTGAAGTTGCGGTTGCTCCACTGATACTTCACTCCGGTCGAGCGCTCGGCATACTCCCAGTTGTTGTCCACTCTGACGGCAATCACATTCTCCGCCCCGACCTTGACATATGGAGTCAGATCCAGCCCGAATGCCATCACTCCGTTCTCGTGGCTGCCCGCGGCCTGACCGTTGACATAGACATCCACCCCCTGCCTTGCTCCCTCGAACTCGACGAACACCTTCCGCCCCCTCGCATCCGAAGGGAGACGGAAGTGCTTCCTGTACCAGACCACCGTGTCGGTAAGGTCGTGAATGTCAAGCTTGAAAGCCTCGTCTTCGTTGAAGGCGTGGGGGAGGGTCACCTCCTGCCAGGCTTTGTCGTCGAACGAGGGGGAAGAAGCCTCCGGAGAATCTCCGACCCGAAGAAGCCAGCGCGGGTTGAAATTGTATGTATCTCTTGCCTGAACAAGGCTGCAGCACAGAAGGGCGGCTGCCGCGAGTAAGATTCTGCGTCTCATAAAGGATGGTTAATAAAGCGGTAATACTTCCTGCATAAAGATAGCGTCAAGGCTCCAGGTGGCGGCCCCGTTGGTGTTGAGGCCGGTGTGGCGGCCGTCCCGGAGGAGTCTTGCCCAGGTGTCGGCGGCAAGAGAAGGGTCGCGCCTTGTCCAGGCGGCGTAGGCTCCGAGCCTCGACACCCTGAAGTTGGACAGGCTCTGATAGACGGCGGCGTGCTCTGTCCAAGCCTCCCAGAACGGAGGATTCTGCACCATATCCCTCATCTCCATCATCAATTCGAACCCTCCCATAATCGTCATCAGGTGGTTGGTCCCCCGGCTCTCCGGGTCGCCCTCCCAGCTGAGCACGCCGGTGGCAGGGTCAAAGCCCAGGACCTTGACCTTGCCTGTGATAAGGCCGCTCGGCAGGGCGGCGATGCTGCTCATCCCCGCCTGTATCATATCGTAGTAGTGCTTCTCTCCGGTCCTCTCCCAGCGGGTCATCCAGTTGCCCGCATAGGCGAGCCAGTCGGGACCGATGCGAAGGCGCGCCGGGGCCGTGCACGGATTGAGGCTCCGGGGAGCCGCCAGCCTCATAGGATCGAGCTCATAGAGCATCTGCTCCGAGTCCTTGACCTCATCCATCAGGTCGCCCGACCTCTCGTCGGCGGTCAGATAGTACAGGAAGCGGTTCCACCCGGCCTGGCTGATGCGCGCCTCCTTGGCTCCGCACCCCCAGTGCGACACGTTGTGGCGGCTTCCGAGCCCCGCATTGGGGCCTATGTGGTAGCTGTCCACCTCGCAGGTGTGGCGTGACATCGCGCGGGCCATATCCCAGATGTCTCGCCTTCCCGAGCGCAGGAACATATACCAGAGCCAGCCGTTGGACGAGAGCTCGGTGTTGTCCCACGCGTAGCCTCCCACGTCATACATCCATTCGCCTCTCGCGCGGTCGAAGGTGTGGCGGAAGTCGCCGTAATCCCAGAACCCGTACCAGTGGCGCGAGTCGACCTCTGCCCGGTACATCGCGATGAGAGTGTCGAGCTTGTCCTCCACCGCCGCCCTTCGGGGGTTGCTCCTGTCGGGGAGCGACCATATGCCGAAGGCTCTCTTGTCGTGCAGGTAGCCAGGAGTCGGGAGAAGCTGGGGATATGCGCATATGCTTGACGCCTGAGCCGCGGCCGCCTCCTTGCCGCAGTACCCTCTCGAGGGGAGCAGAGTAATCTCGTGCGTGCGCGCGATTCCGTACGGGGTGCTGAGACCCTCCTGCACGTCTTCGTAGCTGGCGTTCAGATTGTGGGCCACGTCGTCGTAGTGCCTCAGGTCCATACTCTGCGCCTCGGGGCTCCACAGCCAGACTGTGACAAGAGCCTTGGAGGAGCGGGCTCCGGTCACGCTCAACTGGGTGGGATAGAGCTTCCAGAAATCTCTGAGGACCACTCCCAGACCTCCGCTGACGTCGCCCGCAAACACATATCCGGAGCTCCTGCCGCCCGTGAACGTCCCTATCCAGGGGCGATGGTCGTTGGCTCTCTTGCGGATGGTGAACGAGTTGTCCGTCAGGCAGGTGAGCTTGAATTCGTCCCACGCCGCCCAGTTGTCCAGCAGGAAATTGCCGAACTCGTCGAAGTGACCGCGGTCCGGGACCCTCTGCCCCGCGACCTGCATCATCTCGTAGTCAGGGCCTCTGTAGCGCCCTTCCTTCATCTCCTGCGCAATCTTGAGCGAATCTATCCGCAGCCCCGTCTTGGGGAGAGTGTCCTTGGGGATGGGCACGGGAGGCATAGGGTCCATCAGGGCGCGCCTTCCCGAGAGCGGCTGCACCGACTCGCTCCAGATGCCGCCGTCCTGCGTGCCGAAGGCGATATGCCTGTTGTAGAGCTCCTCTCTGAGAGGCACCTCCACCTGAAGGCCCATCGAGCAGATGTAATCCTTGTCGGCGTCGCCGTCGTAGATGAATGTGTGCTTGAGCTCCACCCGGTCGGACCCTTCGAAGAAGTACAGCCTCACGGTGAATGGCAGCCACCGCCTTCCGTCGTCCGAGATGTGGACTCCGTCGAGCCTGAACGTGGCGCTGACGTCTCCGTCTCTCTCGAGGGCGACTGAGCCGACCTTCGAGCGGTACTGCCTCCCGTCCTGCGTCGTGACGAGAAGACCTGCCGCTCCGGAGACTTCCACCCCCGCGAGCGATATGCCCTCGAGGAGGTGCTCCGACCCCTCGAAGGGGATTGTCGCCGTCATTGCGCCTGTCGAGACTTCATATCCGAGAGAGGTCCTGCGGACCAGCGAAGAGCTCTTCTGGCTCGAGGGAGCCGATTTTGTCACCACGGGAGTCTGCCCGGCGGGGACCACGGCGGCGAAAGCCTGCCACTTGACGCTCCCGTCAGGCCAACGGGAGAGGGTCCACTGGTCGCTGGGGATTAGCCCGCCTCCGGCGCCCCTGAGGGCGAGGTGGGTCTTCGATGTGACCTCCCCCTTGGCGAACGGCACTCCGAACGTCACGGGAGAGTCTTCTGCGGGAGCGTCCCCAATCCAGCCGAGAGGCACCTCGGCGCTGTACTTCTCGCCGGAAGTGCACTCATAGTGGAAGTTCTTGATCCTCATCCTCGAGAGAGTGGTCCTGAATCCGAAATGCCCTTCCGTCAGAGGCTCGCTGTCGCGGTAATCCACCAGCATCTGCCCGTCGAAGAAGTATTGGACCTTCTCTCCTGCGGCCACGAGCTTGATGTGATGCCACTTCCCGCCATCCAGGAGATGCTCCTTGTCGGTGTACTCCTTCAGGATTGCGGGATTCGGCGACCCGTCATAGCGGCGGAAGCGGGTCGTGGAGTTGTAGTTGCCGCCGTAGCCCACATAGTACAGTTGGAGGGTGGAGCAGTTCTTGAAGACCCCGCCGCGCTTCCGGAGGTTCTTGAAGACATCTCCTCCCGACGGCTCGGAGGCCATCCAGAAGCAGTTCAGGTCGCTGACTCTGTCCAGAGCTCCGCCTTCGTCCACCGCCTGCGCGTCATACTCGATGACGGTGTGCCCGCTCATCTTGGTCTTGTACCAGAGGGTAAGCCCTGCGGGGGCGGCAATCTCGCAGTAGTCCTCCCGGAAGCTGACTTTGTAGTCACTCGACTCGGATTCCACCTTCCAGAATCTGTCGAAGCAGTCTTTGCGAAGAGTGTTCTGCGCTGTCAGACAGAGGCTCGCGGACAGCAGCAGAGCGGTGAATAAAAGGCGTTTCATAGCTTTGGATATTATTTGTAGAACTGCATTTGGCTGAGGTCCACCATCACGAGGTTGAGCCTCTCGCCTCCGGAGTAATGCCCGGACTGGAAGCACAGGTATCTCCCGTCGGGGCTGAAGAAGGGATGCGCGTGGTCGGGGGCCATCTTCACGTCGGAGGCAATCTTGTAGCGGTGACCGGTCACGGCGTCGATAATCCAGACGCTGCCCGCGAACGTGTCGCCTGCCACCAGCGAGCCGTCGCGGGTGGAATTGCAGTGCCAGAAGCCGCGGCCGGTGAGTGAGCTCGACCTGTCGCGGTCCATCTCCACCTGTCCGATGACCTCGACGTCGTCGGTGCGCAGATTGATGCGGAAGATTCCGCTAGCCTGCTTGCGGAGACGGTCCTGCCAGCCGAGCACGTTGAAGTAGACGTGGTCCGGAGTCCCGAAGGTCTCGTGAGTCACCCAGTCGAGGGCGGTCTCCTTGTAGAGAGGCTTGTACTCCCCGCTCGCGGCGTTGCAGTACCACATCCGCTGGTCCGCGTCGCCGCCCGTCTCGAGGCAGAAGACTATCTCGTCAGGGTCGAAGCGGCTCGCCTGGATGTGCCCCACGCGGAAGTCCATCTCGGCTATCTTGCTCACTTCGCCTGTCTTGAGGTCCATCCTGGCGAGAGCGCTGAACCCCACGCCCACCTTCTTGGGCTGGTTCTCCTCCGGCTTGAAGGCCTTCTTCTCGGCCTCCTCGAGCTTCTCCTTGCTCACTTTGCGGTCGGTGGAGATGTAGGCGTAGCTGTCGTCGGCATTGATGCAGAATCCTCCCGGCCTCCCGAGCCCTTCAGGGTCGTCGGGGAATGAACCGATGAGGGAAGCATAGTCTTCGGCCTTCGTGGCCTTCCCTTCAGCCGCGTCGGCAAAGAGCCTGTCCAGGTCCATCACATACAGCGACCACCCGGAGCTGCGCTCCCTGCGGCTGACATATATCTTGCCTGAGACATTGGAGAGGAACCCGCTGCCCGAGAACCCCTCGTCGGTTATCTGGATGATCCTTCCGCTCGCCACCTCGATGAAGTAAAGATGGCTGGGTTTGAAGCGGTGCTTCTTACCGTCGGGAGCGGTCCACTCCTCCTCTTTACTTTCGCTTCTTGAAGAGGAGCGGAAGAGAAGGTACTTGCAGTCCGGCGTCCACATCGGGTCGGTCTGGTAGAAGAACCTGTCGTTTTTGAGAGTGTCTGTCAGGATGGTGAGAGCGACGCCTGTCTCCTCGTCGGCCTGAGTGGTCCACTCGCTTGGCTGCCAGCGGCCAAACTGAGCGGCCGCCTCAGTCTGCCCCAACAGGCACAAAACTGAAGCGGCCGCTGCGATTAGAGATTTTCTCACGCGCGTCCTACTCGCTCAGGAAGCCGTATCCGTTGCTCAGCCCTGTGGTCGCGCAGACTGTCTGCTGCATAGGGATGAGGTGGATAGGAGCCTTCTTGGCGGCATACATGGCGTCTGTGTAGCCGATCATAAATTCTTCACCCCAACGGGCTTCGGTGGTCACGTCGACATACTGGGCTGCTCCCCACTCTGTCTTCGTGTAGCCGTCGGCCTCGAGAGCCTTCGCCTCGGCGCTGTCGGGAGCGATGTAGCGGAACATACCCTTGATGGCGGTGTTGGTCGCGTTGCCTGCGGTGACCTTGGCGAGTGCGCCGTCCTCCTCAGCAACTGTCTCCCAGCTGTCGTGCTGGCCACGCCAGGACGGGTAGAGGACGGGATCCTCCTCCATACCTGCGGGGCACTGTGCGGTGAGACGATAGCCGTAGAGGGCCTTCGCGTCGACCTGCTTCGTCCACACATATGCGGGGAACTGGTTGCCGTTGTCGTACTGCACATAGCCCTGAGCCTTCATCGTGGCGATGTCGCTGACCATCTTCGCCCTCAGCTCGACGGCGACCTTGGGAAGGTCTCCGGTGCGGATGAGGTCGAAGCGCCTGCGGGCCTCGCCCACAAACTCGAGCTTGCGCTCCTCGATGATGGCGTTGTACACGCTTCCGGCCTTGGAGATGAGCTCATTGAGCTTCTGGGTCTTCACGGCGTCGCTCTGGTTGGCGAATGCGCGGTCGTGGACCTTCTTGAGCTGCTCTCTTGCGCTGCCGTCGTCACCCGTCACGCTGAGAGCCTCGGCATACATAAGGATGATGTCGGCCTGACGCATGATGGGGAAGTTGATGCCGCTGTACAGCTGACGGGCGTCGGGGTTGTCCTGACGGTTGACGTCAAACTTGTTCATACCCACGCCGATGGTGATCTTGTTGGACAGCTTGTAGTTGTAGAGGACCTCGGCGCCGCCGCCTGTCGAACCGGTGACGGACAGAGACGCGTCGCGACGCATATCGAGAGGATCGAACACTCCGTAGAGGGTCTCGGGATAGGTGCAGACCTGGGCGTTGGCCTTGGGAGGATATGCGGGAGAACCTCCGTTGGAGCCGCGGCCGTAGTTGTAGGCGACTCTCGAGACGCCCGTGTTGCGTCCGTTGGAAGACTGTGACACCTCGAAGATGCTCTCCGTGCTCATCTGGAGCTTGTTGAACTGATCGAAGATGTACTGGAAAGGGTTGCCGTAGGTGCGGCCCTGCGAGTCGGATCTCGGGTCGAGAGTGACAAGGCTTGCGCCGCCCGGGTTCTCCACGCCCTTCTTGAGGTAGGGGAGAGCCTTGGCGAAGAGGTTCTTCCAGTCGGTGCGGCGGCCATACTTGGCCTTCCTGGCCTCGTCCGTGCCCCAGACCTCGAATGAGAGGGGCTCTCCGTCCGCGCCCACGTAGAAGGCGTCTCCACCCTCAAGGTCGGTGCGGCGGGTCTGATATCCTCCGGTGAGCATCGCCAGACGGCCGATGAGTCCGTCTGCGTAGTTGCGGGTCATCACTGCGGGCAGGTGACCGTTCTCGCCGATGGCATACATCAGAGGCTCGATCTCCATCACGTGGTTCATCTCGCTCTCGATGATGTAGTCGCGCGAAGACAGCTCCTTGACATCCATACCGGCCTTGTCCATATAGAGGACATCGCCATACCAGTGCACGAGGTCGAAGTAGCAGGTCGCCCTCAGGCAGTATGCCTGTCCGAGAAGGTCAGACCAGTCGTTGGGACCGGAGGAGATGATCTGCTCGTAGTCCGAGCGGTTCTCGATGTTGTAGATCACCTGGTTGCACTTGGAGATGATGTTGTACCAGTCGCCCCAGGCCTTGTAGGTGTTGATGGCGAACTTCTCCACTTCGTATGTGCCGTTGGAGCCTCCGTAGAGGTTGGCGGCGCCGACGAGAGCGGCGATAAGACCCACGGAGCAGCGCTCGGTGTCCGAGCCGATGTTCTCCAGGTCGCAGGTCGTGCCCGTGTTGTAGTGATTGATAAGAGTGTTGTATGCTCCCAGCATGACGGTCTGTCCGGTTTCGTAGCTGCCGAACACGAAGTCGCCGTCGACCACAGAGGGAGATGAAACGTCCAGGAAGTTGTTACAAGAGACAAGTGATACACTTGCAGTAACGGCCAGAATGAGTTTGAATATTTTTTTCATTTCCGTATTCTATTTCAGAGTCTGCTACAGTGTAATGTTAAGACCGAACGTATAGCCCTTTGCGATAGGATATGCGCTGTTGTCGATGCCCGGGGAAGGGAGGCTGTAGCCGCCCATCGAGCGGGTGGAGTTGGTGTTGACCTCAGGATCGAGTCCGGTGTACTTGGTCAGGGTCAGGAGGTTGGTAGCCGTGAAGTAGGCTCTGAGGTTCTTCATGCCGAGCTTCTTGGTGATCTTGGAGGGGATGGTGTATCCGATGGTGAGGTTCTTCAGACGCAGATAGCTGGCATCCTCGAGATAGGTGTCGAGAAGGAATCCCTTCATCGAAGTCGGGGTGTGCATCGTGGCGTTGGCGTTCATCGCGTTCAGCTCGGCGGGGTCGGAGACGAACTCGAGCTGTCCGGCGGAGTTCCATCTGTAGGGAGAGTAAGCTCCGGACACGGTGGCGAGCCTGTTCATACCGAAGTTGTTGTCCTTGTCGCCGAAGGAGCTCACGAGAGCCTGATAGTTCATAATCATACCTCCAATCGAGTAGTTGAAGTTGGCGCTCAGGTCAAATCCCTTCCAGGTGAGGTTGAGGTTGAATGCTCCGGTGTGAGGAGGAGTCATCTCGCCCACCTCGTAGAGGTCACCCTCGTTGAGAGCGCCGTCGCCGTTGATATCCTCGATCTTGACGGCTCCGGGGAATGCGCTCTGTCCGGCGGGGATGTTGAAGCTTGTCCAGTAGGAGTCATTACCGAAGTCGGGGATGCCTTCCTTGAGGGTGTACATACCGGTCGCGGAGTCGTAGTTGAAGTCGTCGGTGGTGTACCATCCGAGGCTCTTGTAGGCGCGGATGAGGCCGATGCCGCTACCCTCTCTGAGGACGAACTCACCGTTGGAAGGAGAGTGCGAAGAAGATGCCCACTGGCCATACTCGGTGGCGAGCACGGAGTCTGCGAGCTCCTCGATGACGTTCTTGTTGAACGAATAGACTATGTTGGCGCTGAGGGTGAAGTCCTTCGTGCGGACAATGTCGCCGCCGATAGTGAGCTCGATACCCTTGTTGGACACGACACCCATATTCTGATACTGGTAGGTGTATCCGGTCGCGCTGTTGACAGCCACGGGCATAAGGAGGTCTTTGGTTGTGCTCCAGTAGCCTTCCAGTGTGCCGTAGAGGCGGTTGTCAAACATATTGAAGTCGAAGCCGAGGTTGCGGGTGATGGTGGTCTCCCACTTCAGGTCGGAGTTCATCATCATCGTGCCGGGAGCGTAGTATGTGCCGTAGCCGTCTTCGGTCGCAGTGCGCGATGTAGGGATGGACCAGTCGGAGTTCTTGCTGCTCAGAGACCAGGTCTCCTTCCAGAGGTTCGCGCTGATGGCATCGCTACCGGTAGCGCCCCAGGAGAGTCTCACCTTGAGGTTGTCCAGCCAGCTCTTCGCGCCCTGCATCCAAGGCTCGTCGCTGAGCCTCCAGGCAAACGCGGCGGCGGGGAAGATACCCCAGCGGTTGTTGGGAGCGAACTTGCTCGAACCGTCGGCGCGGACCGTGGCGGTGAAGAGGTATCTGTCCTTGAAGGAGTAGTTGGCTCTTCCGAAGAACGAAGTGGAGCGTCCGGGGACCTCGACATATGTGCCATACGTGTAGCTGTTCTGGAACTGGTCCATCATGGCGAACGTGGTCTCACGGTCGAAGTTGGAAGGATACTCGACGCCCTTGAAGTCCATATAGGAGCCGCTCGAGGTGATGAGCTCGTGGCCGAGCATCACGTCCAGACGGTGGTCCTGATTCTTGAAGGGGATCTGATACTGCGCGGTGTTGGTCCAGTGCAGGTTGAAGCTGTCTGTGCGGCGAAGCTCGGCGTAGTTGTCGTTGTTGCCGTAGCCTCCGTCGTAGGTCTCAGCCTTGGTGAAGGTGCCGCCCACGCCCAGTTCGGAGCGGAGCTCGAGACCTTCCACGGGCTTCCAGTCAATCGCGGTGATGCCGCGGAAGACGTGCTTGTAGGTGTCGTTCTGGCTGTTCCAGGTGAGCTCCCAAGGGTCGGAAGCCGCCTCGATGTTGGCCGAAGAGCCGTTGCCGAAGCCGGAAGTGAGGGTCGCGTCGCCCTGAGGATCGTCGATGGGACGATATCTGTAGGCGGTCGCCACGATCTGAGCCTGACGGTACTTGCTGTACGCGTAGGAGACGTTGGCCTCGACGCTGAGGGTCTTGGTCAGCTGCTGGATGGTCTTCAGCGAAGCGTTGAACCTCTTGTAGTAGGAGTTCACGACAGTGCCGTCGTCGTCGAGGAAGTTGACGTTGAGGATAGTCTTGTTCTTCGCTCCGCCGTTGCTCACTGTCAGGTTGTGGCTGTGCTGGATGGAGGTCTTGTACAGATCGGACTGATAGTTGTGGGTCTTGGAGTTCTTGTAGTAGGAATAGTTGTTGCCGTACTCGTTGCCGTAGGCGTCGCTCATTCCGAAATACTTGAGCTGGTCGATGTAGTTGGAGGAGTTGTAGTCTCTCGCATAGCCGAGGGAGAACTTGATGTAGTCGAGAGGATCCATCACGTCACGCACGTTGTCGCGGGAGTCCTTGACCTGGATGTAGCCGTTGTAGCTGACTGAGGTCTGGCCTTCGACTGCATTGTTGGTCGTCACGATGACAACACCCGAGGCACCTCTCGAACCGTAGATGGCGGTCGCGGCGGCATCCTTCAGGACGTTGATCGACTTGATCTGGTCTGCAGGCACGCTGGCGAGGCTGCTCATCGGGAATCCGTCCACGATGTAGAGAGGGTCGTTGCTCTGCGTGATGGACTTGGCGCCACGCACGCGGATGGTGGGCTCAGCACCGGGAGTGCCGTCGTTCATGGAGACGACCACACCGGCCATCTTGCCCTGCAGGGCCTGAGCCACGTTGGCACCCGGGACCTGGAGGTCCTTCTTGCCGACTGCGGCGACCGAACCGGTGAGGTCACGCACCTTGACGGAGCCGTAACCGATCACCACCACGTCGTCGAGAAGGAGATTGTCTTCCTCGAGAGTGATCTTGAGTCCGTTTGCGGCTGCCACCGTCTGGGACGTGAATCCGATGCACGACACCTCGAGAGCGGCGCCGGCGTCTGCCGAGAGGGTGAAGTTACCGTCAAGGTCGGTGATGGAGCCGTTGGAAGTGCCCTTCACCACGACGGCAGCACCGATGACGGGCTCTCCGTTGGCATCTACAACCGTGCCCGTGATGGTGCTCTGCGCATAGGCGGAGCCACCTGCAAGCAAGGCTGCGAAGGTCGCGAACACAGCGAGTGCTCTGCGCCCTGAAGAGAAAATAGATTTCATCTGGCTTTGATTTTGGTTAGTAATATTAGGTTAATAGGATTAATCCATATGGAACATCTCCGGGAGCGGGATGCTGACGGGGGAGTTGTCGGGGTTGGTCTCCATTATGTCGGCCATATATGCCCACCACTTCTGCACGATGGGGTTGCTGCCGAGGTCCTGGGAGCCCTCGTCGCCCTCGACCTCCTGATAGGCGAAGAGGATGTTGGTGTCTTCGTCCCAGTAGATGGAGTAGTTTCTGACTCCGGTGTCGGAAAGGAGCTTCTTGAGCTCGGGGAAAATCGCGGCGTGGCGTCTTTTGTACTCTTCCTCGCAGCCGCTCTTGAGGAACATCTTGAAGGCTTCGCGTCTGGCCATAGAGAGTGTTTGTTGCGGTTAGTGAGAGTAAAGGTAAAAATTATTTTTCGAAAATTAGTATATTTGGCAGTCAAAAAAATTTTCGATGCAATTAGTTCTTCAGATTCTCACGCTGCTCGGATCTCTGGGCATGTTCTTGTACGGAATGTCCCTGATGAGCGGCGGCCTGCAGAAGATGGCCGGCGCCAAGCTCCGTTCGTTTATGGCGGCGATGACGTCCAACGCCTTCAAGAGGGTGCTGACCGGCGTCGTGGTGACAGCTCTCGTGCAGTCCTCGACGGCCACCACCCTGATGCTGGTAAGCTTCGTCAACGCCGGACTCCTCTCGCTTGCCAACGCCATCGGCGTCATTATGGGCGCCAACATCGGCACCACCGTCACGGCCTGGATATTCGCCCTGAGCTTCGGAGGAGGCAGCTTCAGCCTCGGCGCAGTGGCAGTCCCGCTGATGTTCTTCGCCTTCCTCTGCATCCAGTCCAAGAACAAGACATCCCGCCACATAGGCGACTTCCTGATGGGTTTCGCCCTCCTCTTCCTGGGCCTCACGACCCTTCGCGAGACATCCACCCTGCTTCTTGACAACGAGCCCGTGAGGGTCTTCCTCAGCCACCTGACCGGAGGCGGCGCCTGGTCGATACTCCTCTTTATGGTCATCGGCGCCTGTATGACCCTGATGCTGCAGTCGTCGGCCGCCACGATGGCCATCACGATGGTCCTCGTCGCCAACGGCTACATCCCCTTCGAGATGGCCGCCGCGATGGTCCTCGGTGAGAACATAGGCACCACCATCACCTCCAACATAGCCGCGTCGGTGGCCAACGTCTCCGCCAAGAGGACGGCCCGGGCGCATATGCTCTTCAACCTCTTCGGAGTCGCCTGGGTGAGCTGCCTCTTCCACCCGTTCCTCAACCTCATAGGCTCGATAGTGACCCTCTTCGGCTTCCCCAACCCGGCCACGACCACCTGGGGAGAAGACCCCGAGGTCACCGCCGCCCTGACCGCGTCGCTGCCCTTCGTGGTCGCCACGCTCCACTCCCTCTTCAACATCATCAACACCCTCATCCTCATCTGGTTCGTCCCGACCATCGAGCGGGTCGTGACCTGGATGGTGCCTTCGCCCAAGGGCGAGGAGGAGATATTCCGCCTCAAGTACATCAAGGCCGGACCTCTCAGCACAGCCGAGCTCTCGCTCAAGGAGAGCCAGCAGGAGATCGCGCACTTCGGCCAGATCTGCCGCAAGGACCTCGGCTACATCAAGTCCGCCATCCACGCCAGGGACGAGGAGGAGTTCGAGAAATTCAACGAGAAGCTCGTCAAATACGAAGAGATCACCGACCGCCTCGAGTTCGAGATCGCGACCTACCTGGGCGAGGTCAGCCACGCCAAGGTCGGCTCCTCGGCTCTCGCCCGCATCAAGGGCTCCTACCGCATCATCGGCGAGATGGAGAGTCTGGGCGACTCGGGCGAATGCATAGGCCGTATGCTGACGCGCACCTACGCCCACAAGCGCAGCTTCACCCCCGAGATGCTCTCCAACCTCGACAGGATGATAGATCTGGTGGACCAGGCCTACGTGGCGATGCTCGACAACCTCGCCATCCCCGTGCACGAGCTGAGCAACATCAACAACGCCTACGTCGCCGAGTCCGCCATCAACAAGCTTCGCGACCACCTCCGCAGCGAGCACCTCGACCGCCTCGAGGACGAGGGCTACCAATACGACACCGGCGTCTTCTTCATCGACATCGTCAACGAGCTCGAGAAGATGGGCGACTTCATCATCAACGTCTCCGAGACCCTCATAAGTGAAAAGGAAATTTAACAGGACTCTTGCGGTCTGCGCGCTGCTTCTTGCCGTCTGTTGCGCTCCCAAGGGGGAGAAGGAGGCAGAGGAGAAGCACCTGCTGCCCGTCAGCATCCCGTCGGTCTGCGTCGACCCGACGGAGAGGGCCGAATACGCCCTGATGCATATGTGGGACGACTTCGGGGGAGTGGCGATGGAAGAAGTGGAGGGGGCCCTCTCCAACTTCATCTGCATCCTTGACAATGTGCCTCTGCAGACCGCCCGGAAGGCGGTGGAAGGCCTTTTCGACAAGATAGTCCTCACCGACGCGGCCGACACGAGCGCCCACCTCTACGCCCTGATGACCCAGATGGTCTCCAAATACCTCTACGACCCCAATTCCCCCCTGCGCGACGAAGACTACTACCTCCCCTTCGTGGAGAGGATGGCCTCCTGCCCCCTGACTCCGGAGGAGCTAAGGCCCGCATACGAGTTCGAGGCCGAAGGCTGCAGGATATGCCGGCGGGGGAGCGTCGCCCCCGACTTCACGCTCCGCACCGCAGACGGAAGGGACTTCACCCTCCACTCCGTCAAGGCCCCCCTGACCCTGCTCTTCTTCAACAACCCCGGTTGCGCCGCCTGCAAGGAGATCTCGGAGAGTCTCGCCTCCGAGCCCCTGATAATGCAGAAGGTCGGAGACGGGAGTCTCGCCGTGATAAGGGCCTACATAGACCATGACCTCGACTCCTGGCGCGAGGACGTCTCCCTGGAGCCTTCCCCGTGGACAAGCTGCTATGACCCGCGCTTTGTCATCAGGGACGGGCGGCTCTACGACGTGCGCGCCATCCCTTCCCTCTACCTCCTGGATTCGGAGAAGCGGGTGCTTGCCAAGGACGCCCCGGTGGAGAAGATAATCCTGATGATAATGAACCAACAACCATAACACTATGACAATCAAAAGAAGAATCTGGGACCGAATGCCCGACGGCACCCCCGTGTACAAGTATACCATCACCAACAGCAGCGGCGCGTCAGTGGCGCTCGGCAGCATCGGAGCCGCGATCGTGAGCGTCAACGTCCCCGACGCGGACGGCAAGATGGCGGACGTCGTCATCGGCTACGGCAAGGCTGCCAGCTACTTCGCCGACGGCCCCTGCGCGGGCAAGTGCCCGGGGCGCTATGCCAACCGCATCGCAGGCGGCCGCTTCACGCTCGACGGAGTGGAGTACAGTCTCCCGGTCAACAACGGCCCCAACCACCTCCACGGAGGCCCCGAGGGCTGCCAGAACAAAGTCTGGGCATCCCGCAAGCACAAGGGCGGCGTCGAGTTCATGTACGTCTTCGCCGACGGCGAGATGGGCTACCCGGGCAGTGTCAAGGTGATTGCCCGCTACGAGTGGAGTGAGCAGAACGAACTCCGCCTCACCTTCACCGCCCGCACGGACAAGAAGACAGTGGTGAATTTCACCAACCACGCCTACTTCAACCTCGACGGCGGCGGGAGCGTGCTGCGCCACACCCTGCAGCTCAACGCCTCGGAGTACCTCCCCACGGACAGCACCCTCATTCCCCTCGGAGTCCCCGAGGTTGTCAAGGGCACACCTATGGATTTCCGCACTCCCAAGACCCTCGGCAAGGATATCAGGAAGGACTTCCCCGCTCTGAAATACGGCAAGGGCTACGACGCCTGCTGGTGTATCGACGGCTATATGAGCGGCCAGCTGCAGCAGGCGGCCGAGCTCGTCTCCAGGAAGTCCGGCCGCACCCTCAAGGTCTACACCACCCAGCCCGGCATCCAGGTCTACACCGGCAACTGGCTCGAAGGCTGCCCCGTGGGCAAGAAGGGGCGCATCTACCACGACTACTGCGCAGTGGCCCTCGAGTGCCAGCACTTCCCCGACAGTCCCAACAAGCCCTCCTACCCCTCGACGGTCCTGAGGCCCGGCAAGGTCTACAAAGAGGCCATAATCTTCGCGTTCGGCACCCTATGAAGCAGTATCTTGACCTCCTGCGGGAGATAATGGAGAGCGGGACGGACAAGTCCGACCGCACCGGAGTGGGCACCAGAAGCATCTTCGGACACCAGATGCGCTTCGACCTCAGCGAAGGATTCCCCCTTCTGACCACCAAGAAGGTGCACCTCAAGTCCATCATCTACGAGCTGCTCTGGTTTATCAGCGGCGACACCAACGTCCGCTACCTCCAGGACCACAAGGTCACCATCTGGGACGAGTGGGCCGACGAGAACGGCGACCTCGGGCCCGTCTACGGCCACCAGTGGCGCAGCTTTCCCGCGCCCGACGGACGCAGCATCGACCAGCTCTCGGACGTGGTCTCCCTCATCAAGAACAGCCCCGACTCGCGCAGGATGCTCGTCTGCGCGTGGAACCCGGGCGAGGTCGACAAGATGGCCCTGCCTCCCTGCCACTGCCTCTTCCAGTTCTATGTGGCGGGCGGGCGTCTGAGCTGCCAGCTCTACCAGCGCAGCGCCGACACCTTCCTGGGGGTTCCCTTCAACATTGCCTCGTACGCCCTTCTGACGATGATGATTGCCCAGTGCTGCGGCCTGGAGCCGGGCGAATTCATCCACACCACGGGCGACACCCATATCTACCATAACCATTTCGACCAGGTGCGCGAGCAGCTCTCGCGCGAGCCCCGGCCCCTCCCGCGGATGAAGCTCAATCCTGAGGTCAAGAGCATCTTCGACTTCACCTACGAAGACTTCACCCTCGAGGGCTACGACCCCTGGCCGGCAATCAAAGCCCCCGTGGCAGTATAATCCTATGGAGAAGTGTCTTATAGTCGCCGTCGCCGACAACCTCGGCATAGGCATCAAGGGAGGTCTCCCCTGGCATCTGACCGAAGACCTCAAGTATTTCAAGCGCACCACGAGCGGGTTCCCCGTCATAATGGGGCGCACCACTTATTTCTCCCTCCCCTTCCATCCCCTGAAGGGCCGCAAGAACATCGTGCTCAACGCCGGCGGCGACCCCATCCCCGAGGCCACCTGCGTCTACTCCTTCGACGAAGCCTTCGCCGAGGCCGAGGCGACCGGAGCCTCCAGGTGCTTCGTGATGGGAGGCGCTTCCGTCTACAAGGCGGCCATCGGCCAGATGGACACCCTCTACATCACCCACGTCCACACCGAGATCGAGGCCGACGCGTGGTTCCCCGAGATTGACCCCGCTCTCTGGCGCGAAGAATCCCGCTCCGAGACCTTCACCGACGCCGAGACCCTCCTCAAGTTCGAATTCACCGTCTACAAGAGAAGATAATGAAGAGCAGAGAGCAGTTTTCCGGCCGCTGGGCCGCTATATTCGCGATGGCAGGCTCCGCCATAGGGCTCGGCAACATCTGGAGGTTCCCCTATATGGTCGGGCAGAACGGAGGCGCGGCCTTCGTGCTGCTCTACATAGTCTTCGTCTTCTTCCTCTCGCTCCCCATCTTCCTGTGCGAGTCGGTGATAGGGCGAAGCTCCCACTCCAACACCTTCGGCGCGATGCGCACCCTTGCCCCCGGCACGGCCTGGAAGTGGTTGGGTCTGCTCACCGTGCTCTCTCCCGCCCTGATTCTCTCGTACTACAGCGTCGTGGGCGGCTGGTCCGCGGGATTCCTTCTCGAGTCTGTCACGAAGGGATTCGCCGAGGGGAGCGGCGCGGAAGGATTCGCCGCATTCACTTCCTCCAAGTATCTGCCCACGGCGTGCAATTTCGTCTTCCTCAGCCTCACCGCCATCATAGTCAGGCTAGGAGTCAAGAAGGGCATCGAGCTCTTCAACAAGATATCCATCCCCCTGCTCTTCGTGCTCATCCTCGCCATCGCCGTCTACTCTCTGACCCTTCCCGGGGCAGGGGAGGGCGTGAGCTACCTTCTCAAGCCCGACTTCTCCAGGATGGGGCTCAGGAGCGTCGCCTACGCGATGGGCCAGGGATTCTTCTCCCTCTCGCTCGGGGTGGGCACAGTCCTCGTCTACTCCTCCTATATGAGCAAGAGCGAAGACCTCGTCTTCTCCGCTTCGGGGACAGCCGTCTTCGATATGTTCTTCGCGCTGATAGCAGGATTCGCGGTGATTCCCGCGGTCTTCTCCGCCGGGATCGAGCCGGGCGCGGGCCCCGGTCTTGTGTTCGAGACTCTGCCCTACGTCTTCGGCAGTATGGGAGCGGTCTCGCCCCTGTTGAGCCGCGTGGTGTCGGTGCTCTTCTTCCTGACACTCCTTGTGGCCGCCCTCACATCTTCGATCTCGATGCTCGAGGTGGTGGTCGCGTACCTGAGCGAAGAGAGGGGGATGACGCGCCGGGCCGCCTGTCTCCTGTCGTTTGCAGTCATCCTGGCCGCCAGCACCCTGGTCACCCTCTCCTTCGGGCCCCTGAAGGACGTGCGGCTCGCGGGGATGCCGGTGATGGACTTCCTCGACACCCTCACGTCCAACTACTTCATGACGGCCGGAGCCCTGCTCTTCGTCATATTCGTGGGCTGGAAGATGGACAAGGCCCGGGTCCGCGACGAGCTCACGCTCGGCGGGAGCGTCAGGCGCAACTGCATCCTGTTCGAACCCCTGTATTTTATGATAAGATACGTCGCCCCTCTCGTGATAGTGCTCATCTTCATAACCAACTTCATCCTCTGACCCTATGGCCCGCACAGTCGAAGACACCCCGATGCTCCGGCAGTATTTCAGCATCAAGGCGCAGCACCCCGAGGCTGTGCTGCTCTACCGTGTGGGCGACTTCTACGAGACCTACTCCGACGACGCCGTCCTCGTGAGCAAGGTCCTGGGCATTGTCCTCACGAGGCGCTCCAACGGAGAGAAGGGCGACACGCCGATGGCCGGATTCCCTCACCACGCCGTGGAGCAGTACCTCTCCAAGCTCGTCCGCGCCGGCTACAAGGTCGCCATCTGCGACCAGCTCGAAGACCCCAAGCTCACCCGCAACAAGCTCGTCAAGCGCGGCATCACGGAGATTCTCACCCCCGGCATCGCCTTCGGCGAGGGGATGCTCGAGAGCCGGGAGCACAACTACCTCGCCGCCCTCTGCTTCAAGGGAGCGGACTGCGGGGTCGCATTCCTCGACGTCAGCACGGGCACCTTCAAGCTCGCGCAGGGCTCCCCGGACTATGTCTCCACCCTCGTCTACAGCTTCTCGCCCAAGGAGCTGGTCTGCTCGCGCGAGACCCTCCGTACTGTCCGCGAGCGCTTCGGAGAACTCTATGTGACCACTATGGACGAATGGGCGTTCGTGCCCGACTCCGCCGCCGACCATCTCTGCCGGCAGCTGGGAGTGGAGAGCCTCAAGGGATTCGCTGTGGACGGATTCCCCCTCGCCGTGTGCTCCGCCGGAGCGCTTGTCAGCTACCTCGAGCAGACCCAGCACACGGGCCTTGGCAACATCTGCTCCCTCTCCCGCATAGACGAAGGCCGCTTCGTCTGGATGGACCGATTCACATTCCGCAACCTCGAGATATTCCAGTCTTGCGCCGGCAAGGACGGAGTGGCCCTTGTCGACGTGATCGACCGCAGTTGCTCCCCGATGGGAGCGCGGCTCCTGCGCGAATGGCTGTCACTCCCGGTGATGGACCCCGCCGAGCTGGAGGAGCGCTACGACTGTGTCCAATATTTCTACGACAACGAAGGCGCTCTTGACGAGGCAGAAAGGCTCCTCTCCCAGACAGGCGACGTGGAGCGCATACTCGCCCGAGCCGCCAGCGGCAGGATTCTCCCGCGCGAGCTCCTGCAGCTGGGCCGAAGCCTCGACGTGCTGGAGCCCGTGAGGGCCCTCTGCGAGGGTTCGCCCGCCCTGGAGCGGCTCTGCTCCCGCCTGCGCCCCGTCTCATCCGTGCGCGAGGCGATTCTTCGCACCCTCGCCCCCGACCCGGCTTCGGCCCTCGGCAAGGGCGACGTGATAGCTCCCGGCATCGACCCCGAGCTGGACGAACTCCGCTCCATCTCCCGCGGCGGCAAGGAGTACCTCCAACAGATGCAGAGCAGAGAAGCCGAGCGCACCGGCATCACGTCCCTCAAGATAGGCTACAACAACGTCTTCGGCTACTACATCGAGGTGCGCAACACCTTCCGCGACCAGGTCCCCCCGGAGTGGACCCGCAAGCAGACCCTCGTGGGCGCCGAGCGCTACATCACCTCCGAACTCAAGGACTACGAGCAGAAGATTCTCGACTCCGAAGCCTCCATCTACGAGATAGAGAGCCGCCTGTACGGCGAGCTGGTCGCCCGCCTGCAGCAGCACATCCGCGACATTCAGGTCAACTGCCAGGTGCTCGCCCGGTTCGACGTGCTGCGCTCCTTTGCCCGTCAGGCTCTCGACAGGGGCTACTGCCGCCCCGTGGTGGACGACAGCTCCGTCCTCGACATCCGCGGCGGCCGCCACCCCGTCATCGAGACCCTTATGGCTCCTGGCGAGCAGTATGTCCCCAACGACATCCACATTGACTCCAGCGACCTCCAGATAATGATTCTGACAGGCCCCAATATGGCCGGCAAGTCGGCCCTCCTGCGGCAGACGGCCCTTATCGTGCTGCTCGCCCAGATAGGCTCGTTCGTGCCCGCCGAGAGCGTGCACACCGGCTACTTCGACAAGATTTTCACCCGGGTCGGAGCCACCGATAACATCTCCCGCGGCGAGTCCACCTTTATGGTAGAGATGCTCGAGACGTCGATGATAATGCACAACCTCTCGCCCCGCTCGCTCGTGCTGCTCGACGAGATTGGCCGCGGCACCTCGACCTACGACGGGATGTCCATCGCCCGCGCCCTCGTGGAGTACATCCATCAGTGGGGCAAGGGAGCGAAGACCCTCTTCGCCACCCACTACCACGAGCTCAACGACCTCGAGCAGCAGTACCCCAGGGTCAAGAACTACCACATAGAAGTCAAGGAGCAGGGGCGCGATGTTATCTTCCTCCGCACTCTCGCCCCCGGAGGAGTGGCGCGCTCTTTCGGCATCCACGTCGCCCGCCTCGCCGGTATGCCCCCTGAAGTCATCCGCTCCGCCGAACGCACTCTCAAGACCCTCGAGAGCAAGGAGCAGACCTCGCCCGACGGCTGCACCCAGCTCTCCTTCTTCCAGCTCGATGACCCGACCCTGAGCTCTCTGAGGGAGAAGCTCGAGGCCGCCGACCTTGACAATATGACCCCTATGCAGGCCTTCGACCTGCTCCGCTCGATGAAGGCCGAGACAGGACTATAAGCATACAAGAGCATATGGAAGTTCGTGCAAAGAAGGCTCTCGGGCAGCATTTCCTGACAGACCAGAGCATCGCCAGATCAATCGTCGAGGCCCTGACCCCCGGGGGAGTGCCTGACGTGCTCGAGATAGGCCCCGGGATGGGAGTGCTGACCAGGTATCTGCTCCAGCGGGAAGACCTGCGCCTCAAGATGGTCGAGCTCGACACCGAGTCTGTGGCTTACCTGCTGACCCACTTCCCCGGGATGGAGGGCCGGCTCTACGAGGCGGACTACCTCAAGCTCGACATCCACCGCCTCTTCCCCGGGCAGTACCGCGTGATAGGCAACTTCCCCTACAACATCTCCTCCCAGATATTCTTCAAGATTCTCGAAGACAAGGACCTTGTGCCCGAGGTCGTGTGTATGATCCAGAAGGAAGTGGCCGACCGCATCGCCGAGAAGCCCGGCACCAAGACCTACGGCATCCTCTCGGTGCTGCTCCAGGCCTGGTACGACATCGATTACATCCTCCCGGTGGGCCCCGGCGCCTTCTCTCCGCCTCCCAAGGTGAAGTCTGCCGTCATCAGGCTGCGGCGCAACTCCCGCACCTGCCTCGGCTGCGACGAGAAGCTCTTCAAGACAGTCGTCAAGACCGCCTTCAACCAGCGCCGCAAGACCCTCCGCAACGCCCTGCGTCCCCTCGCGGCCGCGCTCGTCCCTCCCGAAGAGCTGCCGGCGCTCCTGTCCGACCCCCTCTTCGACCTCCGCGCCGAGAGGCTCGGCGTCGAGGACTTCGTCAGCCTTACGAACCGATTGCAAATCAGCAACAAATAGGATATGGACAAACAGCAGATACTTTCCTCTCTCGCCGAGGTGCGTCACCCCGCCGAGGGTGACCGCGACATCGTGTCCCTCGGGATGGTGAGCGACATCTCCATCACCGACGACGGCGCCGTGACCGTGACCCTCGCTTTCCCCAAGCGCCGCGACCCTCTGACGGAGTACCTCGTGGGAGCCACCAAGGCGGCCCTCGTGCGCGCCGGTGTGCAGAACTATGATGTCAAGGCAGTGGTGGCCGCCGACCCCGCTCCCAAAAAGAAGACGCTCGATCTCGACGACGCGCAGCTGAAAGGAGTCAGGCACATCATCGGCATCGCCTCCGGCAAGGGAGGAGTCGGCAAGTCCACCGTGGCGGTCAACCTTGCCTGCGCCCTCGCGCGCCTGGGCTACAAGGTGGGCCTCGCCGACGCCGACGTCTACGGACCCTCAGTCCCCGTGATGACCGGCACGGAAGGGTGCACTCCCGCCGCCGTGGAGGTGGACGGGCAGGAGCTGATGATCCCGGTGGAGAAGTTCGGAGTCAAGTGGATGAGCATAGGCTACTTCGCCGAGCGCAGCCAGGCTCTCATCTGGAGGGGCCCGATGGCCTGCAACGCCCTCAAGCAGATGGTCCTGCAGGTCAAGTGGGAGTCTCTCGACTACCTCCTCATCGATATGCCCCCCGGCACGGGCGACATCCACATCTCCCTCGTGCAGGACATTCCGATGGAGGCGGCCATCATCGTGACCACTCCTCAGAACGTGGCTCTCAGCGATGTCGAGAAGGGGGTCAGTATGTTCCGCAACAAGAGCATCGACCGCCGCATCCTCGGCCTGGTGGAGAACATGGCCTGGTTCACTCCCCGCGAGCACCCCGACGAGAAGTACTACATCTTCGGTCGCGACGGCGGCGTCCGGATGGCCTCCACCCTCGGCCTCGAGCTCCTCGGCCAGATTCCGCTCGTCCAGGGCATCCGCGAGAGCGGCGACGCCGGCGCCCCCGCCTCCACCGCCTCCGCCCCCGACGGCTTCGCCTTCCTCGAGCTCGCCGGCCGCCTCGCCTCCCTTCTCCCCTAGGCC